>Ga0209208_10001883_pt1 | contig 30014 bp, 23 predicted proteins | sample S1TSphfallax_3_FD_187694 | JGI IMG/M metagenome (GOLD analysis project Ga0209208, IMG submission 187694) | Host-associated microbial communities from peat moss isolated from Minnesota, USA - S1T2_Fd - Sphagnum fallax MG (SPAdes) (version 2) | ecosystem: Host-associated > Plants > Peat moss >...
GCTGCTGTTTTTTTTTTTTTTTTTGTCTTTTTGGGGATGATGCAGCTTGTTGGGGATTGATCAAAATGCTTCTGGCATTCTGCTTATGCTCCAGTTGTACTTCAATGGGTAGTGGGGGAGAGCAATTGCCCTGTGCTGATACCACATTCTTTGGAGTAAAGACTTTTGGTTGGTTTTGCAAATGGCAGAAAATGTCTGTTTCTGACACCTTAAGAGTGTGAGATGATGGGCTCTGTTTCATATCATGCACTTTTGCACAGCATTGGTGAGTTGCTTTGTGTGTCGATAGAGCTTTTGGTATCAAGCTTGTGGTGGGTCTGGATCCAGATCCTACATAGCTTGGAATGCCTATTTTCTAGAAAACAAATATGAGGGAGACTATGTAATCTATTACAATCCATTTTATCTAGCAAAGCATGCTGTGGACTATCTCCTACTCATTTTGATGATGAAGCCTACACCATTTCTTTGTACCAGTGCATAAATGTCAAACCTTGTTTTCCTCAGATGTGACTTGTGACAAGTAAGCCAGGTCCTGCAGGCTCTGGTAGTGGAAGGCACCCACAAGATCAACACTCATTACCCACAGCTTTGTTGGTTTTGCTTTTCTGATTTTCATTGTTAGAGATTTTGTTGTTGGCATGTTTGGGTTTTGGACTAGAGGTTGTTGTCATTTGCATGTTTATGATATCTTGACCTAGACTTTCTGGCAACTGTAACTCTTGCTGAACATCAATGTCCCTTCGATTTGTGGCATTCACAATGCCCAGGTACTTAAAGAGTGTGCAGTGATTGCAACAGTAAGTTGTCCAATTATCAGATGTAGGCTGCTGGTAGACTCAGCCTCCTCTCAGGGTTGATATTCTTTCTGTTTTCTTTTGGGTTGCATAACAGAGCAGGAGCATCAGAGCCTGTAGCAATAATTGTTTCTTTTCTTGTTGGGTGCCAATTTCCCAATGTGTTTTGCTGATATACTGGTGGTTTTCAAGGCTGGTTTGCAACAACCAATTCTGTGTATTTGAAGTGCCCTAGGTTTCAACAATGTTGGGTTGAGTGCTTGAGACCCAAAGAAGAGAGCAGAGCCAATTTTGTGTACCTACACTGTCAAGCGGAGCAGCTAGCTACAAACAGTTTGTTGATGAGAAAAATTGTGGAGAGCATGGCAGCAAGCCTTCCAACAGAATTCTTTGTTAAGCAAACCTGGTGATCACCTGAACTGGTAAACAAAAGTACATTGAACTGCAGCGACACAATCTGGATTCTGGTCCCCACATAATCAACACATGGAATGAAAAGTTAACCTTGAAAGGAAAGTGAGGTCGCAAATGAAGAGTTGTGAAAGACACTAATAGGTGTTCCCTGCAACTGAAGCACCCTCCACTTCACTCTGTGATAGATAATGTAGCCAAAGCAACATTTGTGCTTACCCATGGGACACTCAGAGGGCATCCGGAATCACACAATTTCCTCAACAACAACCTATAGTACAGCAGGAAGGATAAGCTTAGTAGATCAAAGGTGTAGTAGAACAAGGTTGCTAGACACCAAGTTGTGATTTGAAGAGGATCTTACTTGTAGAATTCAAGTATATGCTTCTAGTGAGAAGAGATACCGAGTCTAGTTTTGTCTGATGGATACACAAGGAAAAGATACACACACCTGTGCTTACTACTCCATGATCAAGATAATCTTACGAGATCAATCCATACATTACTAGGAAATGTGGGTGTAATTCACTAATCGAATTCATTATGAGGTCTTAAAAGTGAATTAGCTCTTCATATCTACATGTCATTTCACCTCAAGTGTAATTCATTGATTCAACTCGCAATAGGATCCTAAAAATGAATTAAGTCATTGTACCCTTATGCCATTTCACCTTGAATGAAACTTGGGTTATTCATGTCCACTTTGAATATAAGCAATTATTAAGGTAGGCAATTGACTAGGATAATTCACTAAGGTCAACTTTTTGTATTATGTTCAAAAAAGGTTGACAAAAGTAGAGTAATCACTTGTCTAAAAAGTGGGTGCCAAACCCTAAATTTGTGGAGATTGGATTGTGAAAAGGAGAATGATGCACAAAGGATGGACATAGCTAGCCATATGGCCATGAGGTCAAGTAAATGCCATATGACATCCTTGAGTCCTGGGAATTTTGACACATAATAAAACTCTTCAAAACTGATATGCTTGCGACTCAAAGTAATCTTGACAATTTAAGTAGAATGTCTCCAAGCACCATGCTTGTAAAACAAGTCCAATAGAGCTCTACATTTGCCTTCACACTAGGTTCGAGGGTGAACATGTTTAAGTGAAAGAACATGGCAATGGTTGTGTCCCCAAGGGAGATGCAAGTGCTCCCTAGGAAAATGCTTGTGATCCTTAGGTGCTCCCAAGGGAGCTATTTGTGCTCCCTATGGAAATGGTTGTGTTGATTGGGAGATATTTGTGTTCCTTGGCAAAATAAATTGTGCTCCTAAAGGGGAAATGGTTATATGTCCTTGAAATGTTCATTGGGAAATGTTTGCATTCGCCAAATAATTGTTAAGGGTAATGGTTGCATGTGCCCCAACAAGTGGTCTTCCTTCAAGTTTTAACTACAATGAAAAGAAAGAAATGATGCATTTATTTTTTCAAATGAGAAACTTGGCCCAACCATTTTTTCCTTCCCTTGGCAATTTGACCAAAAAAGGGACTAAATTGCACATTGGGAGCTTCGTGAAACCCACCTTCTTCCATGGATGATTTCTCCATGTGGACATACAATGAAAAGTTCATCTAGGAAAATCATCCAAGAAAAAATTTGAGCTTGAAAGCTCTTGCTTGAAGAGGTGGTTTAAAACTATTGCACCACATAGCTTCATTTTTATAAAAAAAACAATCATACATAATGGGTTTATGATAATTGGGGTACAATAAAAATTAAATTAAGGGATTTTAAAAAAAATTGGCACTTGTCTTGTAATATTGTCAAGCCCAATGTATCATTTGAATAGTTGATCTTTTTTAATGTTTGTGCATAGAGCATGATGAGGTCTAACAAATGGTGTAAAAAGTTCTTAATGATGTGCCAAAATCTATCTTTTCCCAATCTCAAGTGTCAATTACATAATACAATGGCCATTGGTCAAACTAGCAACCCACCGCTTCACTGAGTCTTCCCAATGGCCATTGCCTTGTCGATACAATGATGATAAAAAAATTTGATTATTTGGTTGGTAACCCAAAGGTGTATTTGAAGTTTACTTTGGAACCAAAGGAGGTATGGCATGATGTAAGAAATTCCCATGAGCTAGTAGAGATTTAATCAAGAAATTAGGTTAAAGATCAGAATAATATAAGAAAAAATTGTTTATTATCCAAAACATGGATGGTAATTTGTTTTGCCCCTCTATAGGAGGGGATGTTTGTGAAACACAAAATATGTAATCAATGTTAATCAATGATGAACACATGCAACCAAGGTTTAGAATTAATGATGACATATTCAATTTAAGGTATAATATGAGCTACATATCAACCCTTTAAAATTTATATTCTTGGACAAAGTATTAACACATTGTTGTGCTATCATACAGATAAATTCATGTTTATTTTTAGATTTTCAATTTTCATGTATTCATGTTAAGGTTGCTTGACCCCAATTCTTTAGATGTCCAATTTCCTTTTTTTACATGTGTTAATAATCAACCTATTGACCCATCAATGGTCACCTCTTTGTCATGCACCCAGAATAGATAACATGTGATTTTGTGTTGATTCATGGTATATGGTTTGGGAACATTTTGCTCCATCAATGGATGAACTGATTTTTTTTTGTTCTTTCATGACATTAAGTCAATATAAAGGATGTAACTTTATTTTAACAAGTAAGAACATCTCCACTCTAGCCTACAAAATGTATACAAATGGCATTTTGACAAGCCCAATCATGGGCTTCACCAAAAACCTACCCCATTGTTGTTGTTTCTTAACAAAACAATGTAATCAATGCAATAATTAAAAAACCCACCAAGCCCTACATCATAATGCATGATGTTAGGCTCAACATTTGTATTATGGATAAACAATCGCATCCATGAGAAGAATCAATGTCTCATGTGCCATCCTTATCATTTAAATCAATTGTCCTATCAGCGCCATGGCAATTCAATATGCAAAATTTGGAAAAGTGAAAGGGGAAAGTTTATTTGAAAAGGAGGAAAAAACAAGTTTGTAAGAGCATGTTTCACATCTCTTAGGATCCCATTATTAAAAATGGTCCAAAAAATCAAGCTTTCTAAAAACACGTGGCTTTACAATAAACAACAACATGTTTGATAGTTATGGAGACCTAAAGAGGTCACTCATTGTTTTGTTTTTTTGGAAATATTTTGAAATAAATGGATTTTTTAAATATGCTTTGAAATAATGAAATATTATAAGTATATTTAAGATTAGTTTAGGTATATTTCATATATAATCTCATAATGAATTATAATCACCTTATTTATATTTAAGTAAATTGCAATTTATTATTTTTCAATTCAAAGGGCATCAATTTGCTAGGGCATTAGTTTGCTTGAGCAGATCGGTTTTTGACAAGTATTATAATATTTTGGAATACCAAAAAAATGTTGAATTTTATTAGAATCACAATTGTCACCCAATGACCATTGATAAATTATATTAGTACAACTATTATATGCTTAATTCCAATTTAAAAGCCTATAAATTACTAATATATATTGTACCAAATACATAGGGGTGGTGGCCTTCAATGAATATAAAACAAAGGTATTTTGTTAGGCGGACAAAAAAATAACATTACATTACATTCCTTACATCATGAAAGTTCTTTTTTCTATGTAAGTTAGCCAATAAAATATTCAAAAATTATTTTTATTATCATCTTATTAAAAAAAAAGTTGACCCTAATTAAATAAAACTCTTTTAGAGTTTGCATTTCCAAACATAATGTCCAATACCACCTAGATAATATTTCCTTCCCAAATACATTTGTGATTTCATTAAATTCCATGAAAATTCATTGATATGTTCTTCTTACTTTGGACATAAAATTTTCATTTTGCTTTCATAGTTTTGTTTTGATTGTTAGTATTTCACATACACAATAGGTAATCATGTGCTTTTCCACTATCGAAATTTAATAAGATGGTAGTGAGAATGGACATTTTTCACTATTTTTGGACTTAATTGGTTTTGGTGAAAAAAAAGTAGTTGATTAGACATTTTTAGTGGACCATGTTTAGTCACTTTTGATGTTTCACTAGGTAACATAAATTAATATTCTTTAAATGAAAAACTTGAGGTCCCAAAATAAAAGACATGGATAGTGGAAAATGTCACAAAAATCCCAATGTGGCTTTTGCTTAAGGGGTTCAAGCTAGTAAGTTTAACCTAAGATGCATAGCTTAGGACACTTAACATAGGTGACCTAGTTTAAGCAACCTAACTTAAAAGGACTAGGTTAAAAACAAACCTAGGTGGGCCCACCTAAGTAAGGAACCTAGGTAACCTAACCCACTTACATAGGTTGCAGTGCGAAAACTTGAGCCCTCATCAACACATTGATGGTTCAAAATTTTTTAATAACAAAACTTCCCACCACAAATTTGTAAACAAGAATTTAATAAAATTGAAATAGAAAAGCTTATGTATTTTAATTTAAATAGGTTTAGTTTAACATACCTTAATTAGACATAGGTTGACCTAGTCTATCTTAGGCCTACCTAGGTTAATTTAAACATCGATATATTAACATGGGCTAGCTAAGATAACATATAGTAACATAGGTAAATTTAGGCTTACTTAGATTGACCTAGGCTATCATGGGCTAACAAAGGTTAACGTCAAGCTAACTTAAGTTGATATAGGCTATTGTAGGTTAACAAAAATTAACATTGGTTAAACTTCAACTAAATTCAAATTAACCCAAGTTAACTAGAAGGCTAAATTTAAGTCATCAAACCCAAACTAAACTTAAGCTAACTAAAGTTAAACCTAGGTTCAATAAAATTAAACTTAAAATAAACCTAGCAAAACCAAGGCTAAGCATAATTTAACTTAAGTTAAATTAAAATTAAATTTAGGTTAATACCAAGGTTAAACTTGAACTAACATAAGTTTAACCAAGGTTAAAGTAGATTAAATTTACTTTAACCAAGTTAAACCTAGGTTAAATCAAGGTTAATTATCGCTAAACTTAGACTAACCTTTGCTAAACCTAAACTAAACATTGGTTTAATTAGGTTTAACCTTGGCTAAACATAAGTTAAACCTTGGTTAAACCTTTAGTAAACTTAGTTAAATTAAGCTTAACCAAAGTTAAACCTAAATTACTCAAAGTCAAATTAACTTTGATTAACTTGGGTTTATTAAAACTAACCAAAATTTAACTTAGGCTAATCCAAATTAAATCCAAATTAATGTCAACTAAACTTTAATTAAACCTATGTTAACTTCAACTAAACCCAAAGCAAACTTAAATTAACCTCAATTAAACCCAAGTTAATTTTAATTTAACCAAGGTTCAAGTAAGTCAAATATAAGTTAAACCTAGGTTTAAATTAATTAATACATTATGGATGATAATAATACGAGCTTGAAAAATATGTTTTTCACTTTATATATTGACTATAACTTGTGTTTTAGCTTTATGAATAATATGTGTTTTTCCACCCTTGGTTTTTAAATCCAAAATTGATATTCCATTTTTAATTTCATTTCAAATTAAATTGTTTATGAATATTGATAAAATCATTAAAAAATTTCACATCACATGTGAAACTTGTGTTGCGACACAAACAAAAATTATGACATTTAAGGTCTTATCACAACAAAGAAAAAAATCTCAAGTCACATGTGAAATTCATGTCATGATGCAAACTAAAACTGTGACATTAAAAGTTTCATCACAATGAAACCTTGAAAAAAAAAATCACTTCAATAAATGTAAAAAATCCACATTGTGCATGAAACTTGTGTTGTGATGGAAACTAAAACTATGATGTTTAATATCTTGTCATGTGTGAATTTCATGTCACAACACAAGCTAAATTATGACATTTAATGTTTCATCACAATGAAACCCCCAAAAAATCCTGACTTCAATGGATGCAAAATGTGCTATATTAGTAATAAAAACAACTTATTATGCATGAATGGATACACATATGTAATGATGTTGATAATGAACAAGATGTGGAGAAAGACATTAAAACATTTTTGTAGTATGCGAATGAGGCCTTTTGTCAAAATTTTGAATTACTTGTTACATAGGAATGGGTGCACACATGTAGCGACCTTGATAGTGGACATTTGGAACACATACATATGTCAGCGAATGCAAAATTTATTGTATTGGTAACAAGAACAACTTATTATGCATGCATGGATACATGTGTAGTGATGTTGATAATTTACAAGTTATGATATTTTGAATGTACATACATTGTCAATGAATGCAAAATGCATCATATTGGTAACTAAATTATTTGTTATGTGTTGTTAGGTTCACATATGTAAGGTCATATGCCCCATGACAAAACATTTTATCAATATCTTCCTCATCTCTTCTTCATTTTGAATGATTTAAAACATTATGGGAGTGCTAACTTGGGCTTTCCAATTCGTCTTTGACCAACATAGGCAAAGGAGTAATTATAGAAGAGCAAGAAGAAAAAGAATCTTTTCCAAGTTATAAAATGCGTTTTTCTTCTCTTTTCTTCTCTTTTACCCCTATTACTTTCAATGTTCATAACTTTCTCATTTCTTGTTCAATTTAAGTGATTTAAAGTTGTATAAAAGTGCAACCTTATGATCTACAAATCATCTTCAAACCATAAAGGCAATAAAGCGACTTAATTTTTTTTTGGGGTGTTTGGTAATAGTCTTCCAAGTGTTCGATGGTTTTTTGTTTCCACCATTTGACCCCCCTTACTTTGGAAGGTCACATCTAACTCATTTCTTCATTTTTTCAAAGATTCAACTTTTTGTGGGTGTGCATGAAATTCAAAGGAACATTCTTTAAAAATTTGTAGACCTCTAAGACACTAAGTGTTCAATGATAAGCGTAGTTACCTTAGTGACATTGATAGTGGACAAGAGGTGAAAAAAACCATTAGAGCATTTTTGTGAATTAGGAATAAAACTTTTAATTAAAATTTTGAATTATTAAAAAATTTGAGATTATAATTTCCATGTTAGTGAACATTGAACATTGTAACATTATTAATTCATCTTTAACAAGTAGTGCAAAATTTTACCATTTATCAAAAGACATTTTAAATTGATCAAATTATAATAAAATTGAACATTAGTTGCATAGGTAAACAATAAAAAAAGACAAGATTTCTTCTTGTGACATTCATTACATTCCAAAATAAATTTAAAAATCATTTGGACAACATTTTTGGTCCACTCAAGCAAACCAACACCTTAAATTGACCCAATATTTTTTTGCATGAATATGGATTACAATGGAAGTGACCTCCTAGAGTGTGATCGAAGAGGTCGCCCTGAAAATACATCCTTCTTTTTCATTCATTGTTGGTTGCTTCCCAAAGATATACCTTAGTGGGAAAAAACAAGATAAGAGAATTCAAAAAGTATGTCTATGTAGAGGCCCAAATTGTTGCCTACAACATATCATCATCATATATATTAATTCACTTGGTCTGTCAGTCTGTGACAGGGCTTGGGAAGGGGCGGGCTAGGCATGGACTGGGCATGGGCATGGGCGGGAATTGGGCACGCACTGGGCACGGGCACGGGCATGGGCGAGACTGGGCATGGTCACGGGCGGGATTAGGCACGGACTCGGCACGCACTGGGCACAGATTGGGCACGGGCGGATTGTGTCCGAACGCCTCAGATACCCACTAGTGTAAATAATGTTAGCAAATTTGTTTTTAAAAAAAGAAAAGTAATTGAGGCATAATTGTGGTTTTAATCTTGAACTACCTTGAAATTTGTTGTTCAACAAAAGAAGATGAAAAGGCCAAAAAAATGAAATGATGTGCAATTAGATGACATGTAAAGGCCAATATTCACATGGAAATTGTTACATTGAAAAATGCATCCATTTTTTAAAGTACCCGTGACGTTCGGACATAATCCGCCCGTGCCCAGCCCACCCGTGCATGTGCCCAGTCCGTGCCCAGCCCGCCCCTTCCCAAGCCTTGTCACAAACTGTCAAACCAAGTGAATTAATATATATGGTCACGGGTAATATACATTAATTCACTTGGTCTGTCAGTCTGTGACAAGGCTTGGGAAGGGGCGGGCTGGTCACGGACTGGACACGAGCACGAATGGGAACTGGGCACGGACTGGGCACGAGCACGAATGGGAACTGGGCACGGACTGGGCACGGGCACGGGCGGGAACTGGGCACGGACTCGGCACGGGCACGGGCGGGACTAGGCACGAACTAGGTACGATCACGAGCAGGACTGGGCACAGGACTGGGCACGGGAGAGGCCGGTGAAATAACGGGTGACCATTGTTAGTCTATGATGGGGGTTGGACCACCACGATTTCCGCATCGGCCAGGTGTACAAACCAGGACCTGATTTCCACAAAGCATCATAGCCGTTCGAAGGGAAGGAATGACGATCGGATCGCATCCCTCTCCCACCGCACTAGAGGCAGATATAAAAACCTTCCCCCCCCCACTACCGAAAGAACTGACGGTTATATAGAGGAGCATGTTTTCGGAAATTTCCAAAACTTTCGGGAACCAAGGTTCAAAATGTTAAAACCAGGGTTTTGGGTTTTCTCACCCTCGTCGGGTAAGGGAGTAAATACCCGGACTGATAACCTGAGGGTACACATGGCTGGTTCTGATACCCGCACAACGTCGGTCGGGACCACTCCACGTTCGGGGTGGTTGGAGTGGCATAGCCATGGGTGTTTGAAGGTCACGGGTAATATATATTAATTCACTTGGTCTGTTAGTTTGTGACAGGGCTTGGGAAGGGGTGGGTTGGGCACGCATTGGGCACCGACTGGGCACGGGCGGGATTGGGCACCGACTGGGCATGGGACTGGGCACGGGCGGATTGTGTCCGAACATCACGGGTACCCAATAGTGCGAATATAAAACAGAAATAAAGTTCAAATGTCATATCCAACTTATCCCCTTTGACGTTCGGACACAATCCGCCCGTGCCCAGCCCGCCCGTGCCTGTGCCCAGTTCGTGCCCAGTCTCGCCCGTGCTCGTGCCCAGTTTGTGCTCGTGCCCATGCCCGTGCCCGTGCCGAGTCTGTGCCTGTGCCCGTGCTCGTGCCCGTGCCCGTGCCTAGTGCGTGCCCAGTGCGTGCCCAATTCGTGCCTAGTTCCCGCCCGTGCCCGTGCCCAATCTGTGCCCAGCCCGCCCTTTCCCAAGCCCTGTCACAGACTGTCAATCTGTGACGGCGGTTTTGGGGGGTGGGGGAGGGAGAGGCCGGTGAAGCAATGGGCGACCAGTGTCAGTCTATGACGGGGGTTGGACCACCATGGTTTCCGCACCGGCCAGGTGTACAAACCAGGACCTGATCTCCATAAAACATTGCAGCCGTTCGAAGGGAAGGAATGACGGTCGAATCGCATCCCTCTCCCACCGCACCAGAGGCGGATATAAAAACCTTCCCCTCCCCCCCCACTACCGAAAGAACCGGCGGTTATATAGAGGAGCGTGTTTTCGAAAATTTCCAAAACTTTCGGGAACCAAGGTTCAAAATGTCAAAACCGGGGTTTTGGGTTTTCTCACCCCCATCGGGTAATGGAGTAAATACCCGGACTCATAACTTGAGGGTACACACGGGCTGGGCATGGGCGGATTGTGTCCAAATGTCATGGGTACCCACTAGTGTAAATAATGTTAGCAAATTTGTTTTAAAAAAAAGAAAAGTAATTGAGGCATAATTGCGGCTTTAATCTTGAACTACCTTGAAATTTGTTGTTCAACAAAAGAAGATGAAAAGGCCAAAAAATAAAATTGATGTGCAATTAGATGACATGTAAAGGCCAATATTCACATGGCAATTGTTACATTGAAAAATGCATCCATTTTTTAGGAGTAAAATGCATTGGCATTTTGTGACAATCAAATGCCAAATGTAAAAGTGGACAAATATTTACAAAGTTGAAACATCGCCTTTAGCCTCAAGTTGTTCCCTCCCTCATATGTCATTGACATTTGTCCATGTGTTGATCCCCTTTACAAATGAGCCAATCTGCTCTATTAGGGCATTGGCCCTTTTTGCATCATTGCTAATTCCACTAGATTTGACACCAAATATCTTAAAATAATCATAGGTTTTTATATGTAATTTTTTCCTCATAAAAAGGCATTTGGGTTTTTTTTAATAAAAAGACAAAATGTGTGTTCCTTACAAAAATTTGATATGGTTTGTGAATTTTGTGAGCTTTTGCAATGGACAAAATCTAGGATGGTTGAGATTTTTTGTGAGAATGCATAAGTTGTTGAACTTTTGCAATGAAAAGATTCTAGGATCCTTGTGGCTTTTCATGGGATTCAGCCATGACCAGAATTTGAAAATGCTTGTGAATAAATGGTTGCAATTTTTTTTACTATGGGATTTAATGATGGTTAGAAGAAGAGAAAAAGATTTGCAAGTTTGTTTCTCGGGATTCAATGATGGCTAAAAGAAATGAAGAAAAAGCTATAAGTTTTTCCAATGGGATTTGGTGATGGTTAAAAGAAGAAAAGAAAAGGTTGCAAGTTTTCTAAAATTCAACAATGGCTAGAAGAAAAGCTTGCAAGATTTCTTTCATGGCATTTAGCGATGGCTAGAAGAAGAAAAGAAAAGGTTGCAAGTTTTTTTCATAAGCCTTGGTCATAGTTGATTCAAAATGCACAAAAAAAACCTAATAGTTGCACTTGATGTGATTACATGGCTAATTGTCACATAACTACTAGTGACAATTTTGCTCAAATGACACGTTTCATGTTGGTGGGGTCTAACAAAGGGCTTTAGATATTAATGTTCCAATGTGGGGTAATCAATGGAGATGCATTAACAAACATAAATTGCATTTCAAAACTTTACAAAATCCCTTTTTAAGAAAATGAATTGTGGTTGCAAAATTGGGTTTTACCCATCGTCCCATCTTGTGTAGCCCCTTGTATACTCATGTTTGAGTTTGTATTGTTGTTGGTAATTCATTAAACTTAAAGTCTGTTTAAGATTTCATGTGGATTCTACTAAATTATAATAATTTTTTGCTATCAAAATTTGTAAGTTATCATCCTAGTTTTATTGATGAAAGGAACAACAATTGTTGACATTAACAATTGAGCATGCCAATATTACATGCAAATGCAATGATATGCATTACACCATTTCAATATAATCAACATATTAAACAATTATGCTTGAACTTAACAATGGTTTAAAATGAATTGACACATTGATCTACAAACTAAATAGGTTTAACATTTTTAAGAATCCTAATATTGTGTAAAATGAAAGTTATCCTAAAAATTCCCTTTAAGTGGGGACAAAGACAACAAGTTTGGGCGAGATAAGGGTTGAAATTCAAAATAAGGACCCAAATGTGTAAATAATAGAAGATGAAACTAGTTTTTGCACCAAATCCTAGCCCTTAATGGGAGCACCATGGGGGGTGGGTACAAGTTTTTCTTTTATGGATTGTAGGGTGGGTAAACTTCATCTTTTTGGGCTTTTAGAGGGTTGAAGGTGCCCAACAAGCTTTCGCAACCCTTGAAAAACAAAAAAAGAAGTCTACTTCTACCCCCACCTCCCCGCAATCCAAAACCAAACCAAACCCCAAAAAACAATAAATCCCTCCCCCTTTTTTTCCAAATTCCAAAAAAGTCAATACCTTCATCAAATTTTTAATTGACCCTTGTTTCAAGTTTTGGCTCTTAGCTTGTCTTATTTTACATGTGATCATTTACTAGGGATCAAATTATGACATGGGATGAAATTGGAAATAACTTTCCAAATAACTTTAATATGTCAATTATCTTTCTTAGCATACATAGCAAAAATTGTTAAATAATAGGTTATATTAAACAAAGTTTACATTTACTGTGATTTTTTTTTAATATTCAAAAACTCAAAAGTTAGTTGGATTTTAGGACCAAACAAAGGGAAGCTTTGTTTGGTATCAAACTTCAATAAGAGACATTCTACCATTGATTTTTTTGGGTCATGATTTTTTTCCATTTTGAGAAAAATAATTGGCAAAAGGAATATTTTGTCACAAATTACATGCTTTTAAAAAAGAAACTCACCAATGTTTTTGAAATATTTCCATAATTGCTTACAATATAAAAAAAGGTGTTTAAGATTATTTATTTTCATAATGTGAATATCACCTATTCTAGTTAAATATACTTACAAATGATTGCCACTTCAACGTTACAAAATTGAAAAGGAAAAAAAACACATGCATGCACCCACATTTCCATTTACCTTTGCATGTGTGCAATGGTTTTGAAATTTTCACAACTTATTGCAACATAAGGATTATTCAACAAGGACAACAAACTTCACATTCCATAGTATAATATTACTTTTGCACTAATAACCCAAATTATGTTATACAACTCCTTATTATATAATTACAATACTATAATATCAACATTATGCATTATTTTCCATCATGCTACCTACTAAATGTATAACTCACCCATCCATTCAATTATCTAACTACCCCATCCATGGGTGATAAGCCCAACAATATCCATTTCCATATGTTTTAAATGTCAGTGTTTGGGAGGGAAACATAACGAGTATGGGGGAGGGATGCTTTTAGGTTTTTTTTAACATTTTAATTTTCTGGTTTCCAAAGGTTTGGAAAAAAAATTAAAATTGCATTAAATTTTTGAAAATTTGAAAAAAATCCAAACATTTTGTTGTCACAAGGCAAAACTTTGCCCAAAAAAATATTGGATGTTTTATAACACCAAGAGCCATTCAAATCACTTCTAGTTGATTTGATTTGGGGCTTATAATCATTGTTGGGTGAATAGCTAGCATGGTAGATTACAACCATCATATGTGATGAACCAAACCAAAATTGAATCTGAAAATTAAAACTAGAATCAAAGCCATTTTTTATTTTTTAAAAATAGACCAAAAACTAAGTTCTTGGTTTTGTTTATGTGTGGAAACCAAAATTGAAATTGAAATATATGTTTTTGGAAAAAAAGAGACTAAAACCAATGATTAAATCCTTGTTCCACTTCATGTTAATTATAAACATGCCAATACTAGACCGATTTTCAAAATTGAAATGAAATTCAAACTAGTTTTTCTTTTTTTTAAAATTGAACCATAACTATATTCTTGGTTCCATTTACGTGTATAACTAGAACCATAACCCTTTTTAATTTTTCTTTTAAATTGAAACAATAATAGTTTAAATTTCAATGATGAAAGTTTAAGGAATTGATATATGGGAGATTTTGGATAATTTTTTGCATGGTTGTCCTTGGACAATTTTGGTCATATGGTCATCCTTGGATAATTCTAAAAACATTTCAGCTTGAATATAATAGTTGAAACAATTTTAACAATTTCATGAAATTTTAAGAAGTTTTTTACAACTACAACAAGCAAATGTGTCTCATGATAGTTCATCATGATGGTTTGTAATTTTGAAGAGCAAGGTGCTCCTATTTTGGTTTTTGTTGTTGTTGGTGGTGGTTCTACAATGGTGTTTTCAAGCAACCATAAAAAGAAGAAGAAGAGAAGTAGTGACCAATTTGCTTTTCCATTCAAATCTTACACCATCACAAGGCTATTAATACCAACGCGACATGCCATTTTTGCATCGGTTGTCATGCCAATTTGTCAGTTCAACATTGATGTTGACCAGATGTTCCCATAGTAAAAATAAAATAACAATTTTTTTACTATGTAAGTAAGTTTATTTATTATTTATTAATAATTTAATTATTATCTATAAATATATATATTTCATTAACAAATCATTTTGTGACCAGATTTCAAGTGTTAGACACCAACTGGGGTGTGGATTGATTGGGATTAAAAACCTTAGCCATTGAAATAATGACCGAAATCAAGTTGCCACTTTTTAATGGTCCATATTTTTATTCAATTTTTTTGGCATAAGTGATCAGTTTTTGGTTGCCTAATTACAATTGGTGTGTCGATTGGACAATAAAAAAAATCCTAGTTGTTGACATGGTGACGAAAATTAAATCACCAGTTTTAACGGTCCAAAGTTTTTTTTTTTTTTAAATTCGCATAAGTAATCAGATTAAAGTCATTTGAAGTCGATTGGGTTGTGGACCGATCAATTGAAAAATCTAAGCCGTTGAAATGGTGACTAAAATTAGATCACCACTTTTTAATAGTCCAGTTTTTTTTTTTTTTTTTTTTTTTTTGCATTAGCAAACAAATTTAGGTCACTGAACTACAATCAAGGTGTGGATAGGTGAACCAAAAGATCTTGGCCATTTACATGGTGATTGAAATATAGTTCAAAAATTTCATGGTCCAAAAACAAAAATGGTTTTTTTTCGCACTAGCAATTAAATTTAGGTTGTGGGATTGTAATTGAAGTGTGGATAGGTTGACTAAAAAATCCAAACCATTGAAATAGCAACCAAAATTTTGTCGCCATTATTTTGACGATCCAAGAAATAATTCAAATTTTTTTAGGGTTTTTTTTTTTCACTAGTGACTAGATTTAGGTTGTGGGATTACGATAGAGATGTGGACAAGTCGATTGAAAAATCGTGACCGTTGAAATGGTGGCTAAAATCAAGTGGCCATTTTTTAACATTCTAGATTTTATTTTATTTTTAAAGTTTGCATTAACAACTGGTTTGAGGTCATCGGATTAGGACTGAGATGTGAATTAGTTAATCAAAATTCCTGGCGATTGAGATGGTGGGACCAAATTCAAGTCGTTGTATTTAATAATTTCGATTTTTTTAATTTATTTTTTGCAATTGTAATTTTTGGTTGCCATTGAGTTTAAAAAATTACCTTTATATGAAAAGTTATTATTTTGACCTAGGTTGACGTTAAATCAACATGACGTAAAACTACATTGGTGTGTAAATAAACGTGACAAAGTTGATGTTGATAACCCTGCATCATCAAATAAAACCACATGCATTTTTTTTCTTTTATTTCCATAAATAAATCCAACCATGTTTTCTTTTTTTTCAACCATGTTGTTTCATTAATAAAAAATAATGGTTTTTTCACTTTTGGAAGCCATGATTTTGCATACTAAATGTGGTCACAACTCCACACCAACCTTACGCTCCCTAATTATTTTCATATGGTGTGTGAACTTTTGTTTTTTTTATTATCCATTTGGGTGTCCAAATTTTGTGTTTTTTTTCATTATCCTTAGACCTTGCAATGGGACCGTTAAAACCTTTTTCATCTTTAACTTGTGTTTAAAACAACAACAAACTTGTTGAAGGATGAACACTAATCCTAATAGCCTATAAATCATAGATTTTTATTTTTTTTTGTTTTTTTGTTGGTTGGTGATGACGCGCTTCCAAGCTCCCTGATAAACTCAAATGTGAGTTTGAAATGAAAATAATGGAAAAGTAAGGAGTTGGGGCACGCTCGCTGGCTTGTAACACTTTGGGGGTAGAGGGGTGTGCTAGATGTCCGAGATGGGACTAGGAAGAATGACAAACACTTAATCACTCACACGGACCTACACAAACTAAACCACAAGTTGGTTAGTGCATAGTTGGAGCATTTTTGGTGCTAGGACGAGCCATGGGCAAATTTAGACTCACAAAATTCACCACAGCTCAGACTTGGGGGAAACCACCACCTTCCCCCTTATAGTATATTATGTGCCTTTCCACAAGGCCCACATCCAAATGGCATTTTGTCCCAAGACACCTAAGTGGGAGTCCCGAAATTTTCACAACTGGGTCTTTTGCAACTTTGGGGGCCCATAATTTTTGTGTGCAGACCTTCGATGGAAATGAGGTCTGAAGTAAAGTTGTAGTCCTCGTTGACAACTTTTCAACGGTATGTTGCATGCCGCCTGCACACAAAGAAATTGAGGTAATTCCAAACTTTTAATGGTCAAAAGTCAAATTGCCAAGTTGACTCCCGACCCTTCTTTTGGCCATAACTTGTGGTTTAGATGTCCAAATGGGTCATGCGGGCCCATTTTAGACATCTAAGTTTTAAAAGATTTTCAATTATATAAAAAAATCTTCAATCCATTGAGTTTTAACCCTTGAAATTGCTCTCTGAAAATTTGGGAGTCCACCGAGACTCCAATTCTCAAAGTGGAAGCTCCCTTTGAAAGTGTGAATGTTCATTCCCTCACTTTCCTACACTCTCGGGATCATGCAGCGTGATTTTCGAGCTTCCCTCTTGGCCTGCAACCTTGCAAACCTTTGCCTTGGTTGCAAGTCCAAGGCTAGGGTTATGACAGATGATGTTTGTTGTTGGAATTTTTTCGAGGCTTGCCATTAAATATATGTAGAGGATGGTTATTATACGAAGGGATTAGTGTAATAGGTACAACAACAATTATAATCTTAATTAACATTCTTGCAATTATAATAATTAATCAAGGTATCTTTCATAGGGCTTTATTGAAGGTTATTTTTGTTTTCCATTGATTGATTATATCTCCTTTTCACTTGGGCTTTGATTTCACAATGATATGCTAAAAATGTTGTGCATGTGGTCTTTAAAGTTGTTCAAGTTTCTTTGATGATTATGGGAGTTATTAACATTGTTTTTTGACCTAGACATTTTTAGATTTTATTTTGTAATAGGAAGACAATTTATTTTTTAAAAGTTCAAGTAGTAAAATGGTGCCTTGGAGGATTGAATTTTAAGATCCAAAGGAAAGATAGGATCCATCATCCACCTACAAATATCACATTTTCATCTTTCAATTGAATTGAAAACATTGTTTACCATGAAAAGAAAAATGTTAATGTGTTAATTTGCAACTATAAATAAATTATAATCAATCCTATAATTAAAAATCCATTAGTTGCATAAATGAAGTTACATCCAATGTTTAATTGCAAATGATGATTCATCACGATGTCAACACATTCCACATGGATGATGTATGCGTAGGGCACTTCAAATAGTGAAAAATTGTATTGTGTGTATGTAGCAATTGGACAAAAATGTTCAATTGTGGCACAATTAGTTAAAATTCAACTCAGTTAAAGGCCCCACCTTAGTATCCTACATTAAACCACCAATTATTCCAATATACCACACTCAATAACAATGTGGAACATTAAAGTAATGGGTGATCTTTGTTTTGATGTTTTGGGCGAAGCCAATTCCCATGGTGTGATGGGTGGTGTGTACAGGGCCCAAGTACATATTCATCACAGCATGCTGATTTGCAATTACTAGCGATTCCAACTTCATGTTCTCAAATTGCAAAGAACAATCCGAATTAAGGCCATCTTTCTAGATTCGCTTTGCCTTAAAGCCTTTCCTATTATAATTGCCATTGTAGCACGTGTGTAGCCTGGCCCATAAAGGCCGTGTAGACTTGACGTCATCTCACTTTCCTTTAGTATATCACTGGTAGTTTTATATGAGTGCAATACATGGTATAGATTGTCAATCATTTTTACAAAGACCAAGTGCCACATTGTTATGTGTGTTGCGCTATGATAATTGTGCTCATCAAAGTACCTTTGAACAACAATGTATGATCATAGCCACACAATGTTATGGTATCCTTTTTCAATTCACGATCAATATATATATATAATCTCATAAGTTGACCATTTGTATGTGATTTGTAACTAATTCCCATTTTTGCAACTAAAATCTAGACCACTCACATATTACCATTTGGAACAATGAAAAAAATTCCATTTGACCTAATCAAAATATGCCATTTGGCATTTATAAATAGGTAGGCTTGTAGCTAAGTGGGTAGGTACATAAATAATTTAAAAAATTCACATTGGTAGGTAGTGAGTAGGCATGTAAGTGGATTTTTAAATTTAATTTTATGTTTAGCCTTTAGGGTCAAGTATTTTTATTGGTTCATTCCAAATGGCATGTTATTTTTATTATTGTTTGTGTGTTTTCAATGTTTCAAGTGAACCTTTTTATATAATTTACAAGATTGGAATGGAACAAAAAAATGTGATAAAATACATAGTCACAAATTAATTTGTGATTACAAAAATTTATCCCATATCTTTTTTTTAAAATTCCAATGTTGCAAACTATATAAATACATGTGCACAATAAACTTTTTAATCCCAAATTAAAATAAGATCTTCTTAAAAATACAATTTACTTACCTACCTAGATATCTTTGTACCTACCTAACCTACCAACCATATATATATATAACCTAGTTAACTATAAACATTACCTACCAACTAATACCTATCTTAACCTACTACCTATTAACCCAACTTACTGTTTATTACCTACTAATTAACTTAGCCTATTGCATTAAAAAAGAAACATATATTGCACCTAGGTTGGGTAACATGGTATTTATTTTTTGACCTAAGTCAAATTGTGGTTAAACGTTGGCTAAACCAAAATTTGGTTAAAATTTGGCTACACATTGGTCAAACCAAAGTTTCGGTAAAATTTGGATAAACGTTGACCAAATTAAAACTTGGTTAAAAATTTATTAAACAAAATGTTAGCTAAAACTTTTCAAAGTTAAAAATTGGTTAAACTTTGACAAATTTAAAATATCGTAAAATTGAAATTTGTGTAAACATTGGTGAAACAAAAACTTGTTATACATTTAAAGTATAATATATAGTTAATAGCCAATTTTTAATGTACCTAACTTTTTTTTGGAATAACTAATTCAATTTAACTACCCATTTACATATGTACCTATTTATTTATTCATCTACCTATTTATTTGATTTTTCTTAGTTTACTTAACCCACCCACAATATATGTGAAATGTATATTTAACATGCCTAAATACAACATGGTCTATAAATATACCTTAATTATATATTCTAAAACATTTTAATGTACATCAAAAAGTATAGGTGCATCACATAGGGGTAATCAAATTGCAACTACTTTTGAAACTAATTTGATATAGAGGCCTTTTTTTAATGAAAAATCCAAAAACATATTAATAGTTGCAATTAGTTGCACCATATTCATAATGATATAATAAATTGAAAAGGATGGTGACTAGTTGTAAAAATGCCAAAACATAATTGCAAATTACGATTAGTTACAATTGTCACAAATTGAATTGCTACATAATACAAGATTTCTTTCAATGAACATAATAATAGCACCATGACCCATTGTAGTTAAAAAAGTTTTTGTCCCTTGATTCCTCCCCCCCCCTTCTTGGTTTCCCAAACTTGTTCGTAGACATTGAGGATTCAAACCATATACTTGACCAACAAAATCAAATTCCCTAGCAAAACAACTATTGTTCAAGATTGGTTTTTGTTATTAATTTTTAGTTGCAAATGATAGGTGAAATTAAAAAACTACTTAGTAGCAAATGACAAGTTGCCAACAGTCACCATTTGTAAATGACGAATGATTTTTTCATCATATAATACATGTATGTCAATCATATATACATATTTGGATATGTTCCTATGACTATATTTACAACATGATGCAACTACAACATGCATCAATGCAAATTTGACATGTGACAATTAGGGTTGTAAAAATTGACATGATGTGTCATTTTTGGGTCAATTGTCACATCAACATCCATTCAAACACATCAATATTTGTGTCGATCATGATGCACATGTTGATGTTGTCATAATAATATAATTATTTGAAATAATTTATATTGCTATTATTTACCCATAGTTAATGAATGAATATTTAATAACCTTGTAATCAACACACATCGGGATCATTTGCCACATGGAAAAATATTGATGAAATAATATTTGACTAGAGAATTACCCCAATCTAACTTGCGACTGAACCTATCCATTTTTGGTCACAAGCTACATGTTACCCCTATTTAGTTTATGACCGAAAATGGACAAATTCAATCACAACCTAAACATGTCACCCCTATTCAGCTCCAGACCCATAATGAAAATATATGTAGCAACAACAAAGGCACTCAAGTTAAAGGAAAGATAGGATGAAATTTTGATTTGCCACAAGAATCGATGATTTTCTGAGTTTCACCCCTTTTTTCGAATGTTAACGTGTTATTTTTAAAAGGTTTTCTTAGTCTCAACCTATGTATGATCAAACTTATAATATTGTGTTTTCCTTACTTTTATGGATAATTCTATTGCTTATGATTTGCTAATCTCAAGTTTCAACACAAGCCCTAAAATATCATCTTTCAAAAATCCTCATATAAAAACCCTAAACCCATTATTATTATCTAGGGGGACCAAACTCCAGTAAGCTACTATATACTCTAGAATGAAATCCAAACACAATATCCTTGCCTTGGTAGGCAAGGCCAAAAACAAACTAAGAAATTGTGAATTGCGGTTGATTGAAGTTCTTCTGGTGAAGCAGTGGGGCATAAAACCCCCCCCTTAATGCAAAGAAGTTGCACTACCTAATTGTGGCGATGGCGATGGCGGATTTTGTAGTGCGATTTCTGTTCTGTTCGTTGCTGTTTATTGCTGTTGCTGCTGCTGCTGCTTCCCACGTTGCACATCATGGACCGTGGTACCATGTCTGCTACTTCTTGCTTGCGCTTTGAGATCCACTGCCACTTTTTTTGTCTCCTTGCAACTTATTGTTGTTGTCGTTGTTGTCATTATTATTATTTTTTTTGTTTTAATGTTTTCTCGTTTTCGTTCGTATCGAAACCAGCGTGTTTTCCCGTAGCCAAAGTGGCGATGATCCACAACAAGATTTCGTCAATTGTGGCTACAAGCTAAATATAACATTAATTTTTTTAAAAAAACATCTTTCTATATTTTTGGCTACCTCCTGGAATTAGGGTTTCTTTTTTTCTTTTTTTCTTTTTTCATCCAAATTCCTCAACTAGCTCCACTGGCGAGCATCCCCAGCGTTAACTAACATTAAATGGCGACTGTCCAAAGTGAGGAGCTGAAGCATTTTTTACAAAAGTGCTGCTAAAAGTGGCGACTGACCTAGGAATTGCCTTCATTTAGATATGACTAATTTAGTTATTTTTATTTCCAAAAAATGGCGAAAAAATTTCCCTAAAAATCACAAAAATTTCGTGTTATTTTTCATTTTCTGAAAAGAAGTCGCCAAGTTGCGAAATTTCGCACCCGAAAAAGAATAAAATAAAAAATGAAAAACCAAGTATAAAAAATGTGACAAATTTTCTTAAATTTTGGTCGAATTGTGGGCTATCGAAAAGCACATGATTTTAGCCGTTTTAATATTAATATATGTGACGATGATGATGATGATATATATTTATATATGGCTATATTATTAAACCCAGCCCAAGAAAAACGCTGATTGGAAGTGAGCAGGGGAAGAAGCATTTACGAGATTTGTTTATGTTGTATGCTTTTCGACTGACGAGAGGAGTGTATTATTTGCAGGCTTTCCTGTCGTCTCTTTGCAGCTTTCTTCTGTGTTTTTTTTACCCACTTAATTCCGCTGTGTCCGACTCGGCTGGGCTCCACTGCACTGGAAACTGTTTTTCCCTGCGTTCTTCTTTGTAAGTGCTTTGCTTCCTACGTTTGTGTTGTTTTTTTTTGTTTTTTTTTTCCCTATGACATTGCACTTATGTTCCTAGCCTTGCAGCAAGTCCTCTGATTATTTGTCTGCAGGCTGTGCATCAAGTTCTGGGAAACATTGCAACAAGAAACAGTGCCGGTGCCCCACTTTTTCTTCAGTTGTTTTCCAGAGGAGAAGGAGGAAGAAGAAGAAGAAGAAGAAGAAGAAGAGGAGGAGGAGGAGGGTGCGATATTTGGAACATAGAAGACTCGGAGCCATGGCAGAAGCTTCAGGTCGTCAACTGGGAACTGTGGGAGCATTGTGTCTGTCAGTGATATCATCGGTAGCTATTGTCATCTGCAACAAGGCTCTCATCAGCAACCTCGGATTTTCTTTTGGTGCTATTCTCCTCACTTTCTCTGTCTTATCCCTGATTTTGCTTTCCCTGACCTCTCAATCGTTTGGAGCTTTGCAATTCTCTGAAAGTCCTCCTGCCACGTGATTCCAATGTGGCATTCCTCGGGTTCTCATCTTGCATTGTGTTTTGGTCCTGTCACCAGCATTGCTTGATTTTTTCTGGTTTTTTCCCACTTGGTTTTGGCCCCATTCCACGGTTCATGACGTTTTAGCTTTCTCTTTCAACCTTCTGTCAGCTTACATGGTGTAAAAGGCTTTTTATTGTTCAGCTTGTATGTTGAAAATCGCTGTTGTTTCTTGTTTAAGCTCTCCATAAGCTTCTCTGCTACTGCCAAGTCCTGATCTTGTTCTCTACAGCTACATGAAAATATTAGGGTTACAATACCACAAGCACTGTAACAACAAAAAATGAACATTACAGATTTGTTTTGTTTCAGTATTTGCTACTAGGCTCTGTTCTGGAGCAATGATTCCATGAAACCAGTGGGGACTGGCTGCAATCTATGCAGTGTGTTCGAAAGTACCTTTACGCGACATGTCTCTCATGTATCGATATAGACTTCCTTTTTTAAGGATTTTGGGATTTGGTTGCAATATAGCCTTGCTGGAAACTGACCAGTGCTGTTTCTTGTGATCCAGCTACAACATTGACAAGCTGGCATTTAATAGTGACTTTCTGTTCACTCCATATTGCAAGATGGATGCAACTGTTTGAACAAAAGCCATTTGACTCACGCACTGTAATGGGCTTTGGCATTCTCAATGGCATTTCCATTGGCCTTTTAAACTTATGCCTGGGTTTTAACTCTGTTGGTTTCTATCAGGTACTCTCCTTGTTTTTTGGAGTTCTAGGTTTATGTATTGATCAATGTGGGTTGTTGTTTCCGCTTTTGAGGGCCTACTCGTGACTGATATGCATATGGCCGATTGTAAAGCTAATCCTGTTGGCTGACCAATTTGCAGATGTCTAAACTTGCCATCATTCCCTGCACAGTGTTTCTTGAAATTTCTTTCTTTGGCAAACGGTTCAGGTACTCACTCACTGCTCCTCTTTTGAGCTGTTCTAAATTGAAATTTTTAAGCCAGCTGACAACAGGATTGTCCCACCATTCTTGAGCTTTCAAGGAGGGAACTGAGTCCTGTATATGACCTATTCCTTAACATCCTTGAAAGGTTGTTGTGTCTTGCAATCTGGGGAACCCTTGGATTTAGATGGCTGCAAAGATCTGCTCTCCTTTCAAATTGCACCGTGGACAAATGTTTTCCTTTGTGTTCAAATTGTTTGCCTTTGGTAGTTCAGATCTGACGTGAAAGTTTACTTTTTTCAATGTGTAAGCAGACTTCATAGCTGAAATTTACTGTTTATGTTATGGAAGGTAGAAGTGGATAGCAGTCAAGAGATGAACGATTCATTTAGGTTACTAGTTTTCAGAACAATAGTCAAGGAAGTAGTCAGTGAGGTCTGTCACGTGGCTCATGCTCTTTGGAGAATAGTTAGCAACAATACAAGGTCAAATAATTGATAAGAACCCCACTGATCCACAGATTGTTCAGTGTATGTCCATGCAGTACAGTGCTTTATGAAACTGTCTTGTTGCAGCCAGAGAATTCAGCTCTCACTTGTGACACTACTGGTAGGAGTGGGTATTGCAACCATCACTGACTTGCAACTTAATGTGATGGGCTCAATCATTGCAATATTTGCAATCATGACAACATGTGTGGCACAAATTGTATCCTTTCTCCGGTATCCTTTAAAGATAAATGTTATTATGGTCTCATGACCAAGCATCAATAAGTGTCCTATCTTTTTTTCTGAAGGTAGGTAGAGGCATTGTGGTCAGCCACCCGGGCTTTCCTGAAGGATTCACAAGCCTCTAGCTTCTCGCACATTGTATGACCACTTTGCAAGGTTTGTTATGTGTTATATCTGCAATCACTAGTGGTGATTTGAACCCACATTTAATTGCAGGTAGCTTTGAGTTGTGGCCTTGTGACTTGATGATATCAAGTTTTCTATTTCATTATATCTGCTACTATGTCTATTTTATCCAACTTCGTTTTCTGGAGGATTTTTTCTTGACTGCTACTTTTTCAGATGACCAATACTATCCAAAAGCATTTTAAGGTGTCATCTACACAGCTGCTGTATCAGTCTTGCCCATACCAAGCAGTGACCTTGTTTATCATAGGGCCTTTTCTGGATGCTGCATTGACCAAAAGGAATGTGTTTGCTTTTAACTACAACTCCTATATCTTGGTGAGTGTCCCTTGTCACATTCTTTCAGAGAGACCTTGTTACATAAGGTTTGAACTCCAGAGCAGGTTGATTTCTGAGGTTTTCTGAAACATTATTGTGCACTTAATAGCTTAATCCTGAACTGGTGGAGTGACTGGCATTGTCTGTGTGGATGGCAGATGTTCATCATAATGTCATGTATGATTTCAGTTTCAGTCAACTTTAGCACTTTCTTGGTGCTTGGAAAGACATCTGCTGTTACATATCAAGTGTTGGGGCATCTGAAGACATGCCTGATTTTGGCCCTTGGATACCTTGTACTTGCCAATCCTTTCAGTTGGCGAAATGTATGTGGGATTCTCATTGCATTGTCTGGAATGGCACTTTATAGTCATGCCTGCATTTTGGAAAGTCAGCAAAAAGCTCAGGAGAACTCTACTGTATCTATTCAGGTCACTCACTCATTGATTCTCATAATCCTTGTGTTTTTCCTTTTCACAGAGGTGTGAGCATGCAATTTGTGGGGACTCAGGTCTGGATCATGGGAAACTATCACCAGTAGTTTGCTTTTCCTCTTTTCTTTCAGTAACAGTTTGCCTGTGTGGTGTTGTCACATTAGGAAGTGGTTTTGAAAGCAGCTGTGCTGAGATTTTTGGGGCATGGTTTGGGTGAAGCAGGCTGTGAAAGAGAGTGATATCTTGGATCCACTAGTTGTTGCTGAAAATGGGACTGCTAAGGTGCTTCCAGAGGATGAGAACGACACCTCTGAATTGCTCTGGAACAAGTCAGGTATAGGGAAGGATATCCAACCATAAGCACCATAGTAGGCAACACCAAGAGACACCATGAGTTCCATTGCTGGCCCAATGAAAGCTATTTCCTGAGGTTCCTCAAGAGTTTGCAACTTTATGTGTGCTCTAATTGGCCAGATTTTAGACAATCTTAGATGGGCATGCTGAATATTCTTGGAGCACAAGGTGTCCACAGCATCCAAATGTTTAATGCCATTGAAAAGACTTGTATATTACTTAATCAAACACCTGTAGATTGGTCTGAGGTTGAGAAAAAATCACAGCATAGATTGGTGTTGGTGAAGGAATATTTCTGGTCTAACTACATTGAATTCAGTCGTGCACAGGCTGCAGGGATTTTCTAAGAGAAATTTGTTTTGCTGGCAGCAGATGACAGGCATGACTTGAAGAAGCCCTGAAAGGGTCCTTTCATTACAATGGGACTTGGGCAAACGCTTGTTCATCTCCAATCTGATGCTAGCTATCTACATAACTACATCTCAAGTGTATGATGCTATTTGCAAACTGAGCATGGTTTTATGCTCAAAAGGCTTAAAGCTAAGGCTATGGCTGTTGCTACAATCTTTTGGAGTGAATGATAAAGTTTCAACTTCCCAATTACCTAGTGTCAGGTAGAGAGAACAATATTGTTCCCCACCCCTCCCTGGCTGGAAGATGATATGAGCTCTTGATGGTATTCATACCATAGGTGGAGAGCTCAAGATGAGACCGATCAATGTTTAGTTAAACACACTGTGGTCCTCAACTGGGAATGTGCCAATGGGTGAAGATGCAGCAAGCTGGCCTTGGACTGTATACCAGTGGAGTGAGTAAGGCTACATGGGAGGCAGTTTGACACATTGCAAATGTCAGGTGCACAAATGCTCTGCAATTTTGAATGAACCTATGCTTATATCTACTTTTCAACTTGCATATATATATATATATATATAATGTACTTTTATATACATACATGTGGTGGTGAAAGTAAAGGGGGTCTAGCCTCAGCTAGGGGCCAATGATTTTTGAAGGGTTTCAAAATAATGATTAAAACCAAAACTAGTTGTTCTGATTTCTAGATGCCCTTCAGTAGCAAATCCTGCGAATTTGGCAGGTTTTCAAGTTGTCTTAAATGGCAGAATTGGCTGCTACTGGATATTTCCCACCTACCTATGCTACATTCTGACAAATTTGTCCTACCTATTATACAAATGTGTAATGACCCACCTATTTACCTTTGTGTGAAGGAATGTATCCTAAGGGCATATTCTGCCTCGGTTTGTACCTGGGACTCATGCTACCAACCTTGCCCTAGTGACTCACTAGGAGGCAGAATGCGCCCCCTAGAGCACATTCTCTATCCCTGAGGTGAACCAGCAGCACCCACACTTGTTGTAAAGAGTAAAAACCCTACATTTTTTTGAGGTGCTTCTAAATGGTATGAATTATGAATATCGTATCCTAAGACAAAAGGCTCTGAGTCCAAATTTAAACATTTCCTGGCTTGAAAATAGTAACTATTAACAGATCTCACTCAAGAAGGAGATGGTATTAGTGTAGGTAAATTTTTTAATGAGTTTTTGAACCGTTGTAATTGTTGGATAAAAAATGCTTGCATTACATGTTTGATGACCATGAAAAAAAAAAAGGGTCACAAGGATTTCTTGCCTTCTTTCTTCCATGGTATAAAGTTAGGGTTCTTCTTCAAAAGGGTCACAAGGATTTCTTGCCTTCTTTCTTCCATGGTATAAAGTTAGGGTTCTTCTTCAAAAGGGCCACAAGGATTTCTTGCCTTCTTTCTTCCATGGTCTAAAGTTAGGGTTCTTCTTCAAAAGTGAGAAGAAACACTAGAGAAGAAGAAAGGAATTGAGAAAAGAGAATATGAAATAAATGGGTAAAATGAAAAGAAGTATAAAAAATTGAATAAAAAAGAAAGTAGAAAGTGTGAATTGAAATAAAAATATTCAAAAAAAAAAGAACAAATGAAAAAAGTGTCAAAAAGTGTGAGAACAAAGAACAAAACACAAATTGAAACTCTTGCATAGGGAATGTTAAAGAGAATGATGAATTTAAGGGTTTAGGGTATTAGATAAGATTTTGGATCTATACTTGGACCGAAGGTTTATATATAACTTAAGCCCAATTCAAAAAAGAGAGTATAATTTATGACTTTGTTGAGTCCAATTGTTGGGTCATGACATTCAATCTTGGGTCCATGAGCAATTTAGGCCCAGGCCCTCATGAAAAACCGGGCCTAAATACCATTTTGAGACTAAATCATAATGGGCATTCAGTGGATGGATGGTGCCCTGGTGGGTGCTGGTTCATCTGGCCCATACAAGGTACAACAACAAGGCTGGGTTTAGAGTCACTAAGGTTACACTTCTTGAGGGTGTCACAAACATCAGTTACAAAAGAGGACACATACATACATACATACCAATTGTAGGGAAATGTGAAGTACTACACCAGACATCAAGGACTTTGTCCATGAAATGGATCATTTGCATGGTGGGTAGGTTAGGTTAAATCATTTGACCTACCCAGGCAAATGATTTTGTACCCAAGGTTTGAGTAGAGCTCCGTTACAGAGCTCAATTTGTGTGTGTGTGTGTGTGAGAGAGAGAGAGAGAGAGAGAGAGAGAGAGAAGGAGTTGAGAAGGAGTTGAAAGTTAATATGGCTTTCTACATGTTTGCCAACTTTACATTTAACTAAAAATTGAGAGTAAGGAGGGTGTGGGCAACCCTCCACACCTCCATGGGGTACTCTTGGTACCTTCATTGGAAAGCCCTCAACGAGTAAGGGTGCACTTAGGCGGTTTTGAATTGTATAGACATATTGTACAAGAGTTACTAAATTTTACATCATTTTGTCATTGAAACTTCAATAAAACTAAAATTTAAAAATTTAGGGAAATTGGGGTGGGGTCTTGGTATTCTTGGAAAGCCCTCTATGATTAGGACTGGATTGCAGTGATTTTGTAAATTTTAGACCTCAGGTGTGAGAGATAGTGAATTTTGAGTGGCTTTTTGTCAATGGAAATTCATTTAAAACTCAAAATTTAATGGACATTGGATTTTTAGACTTGGGTTTTTTAAAGCGTACCAGTTGAGTTTTCAAATTTCAGTCAATATTATCATATGTGTTCAACAACACATGCCACACTAGTTTTTCCTAAAGAACAACCAAAAAAAATTAAATTAAGTGATAATCAACAAGGGATTAACATGTAACAAATCTTTAGAAAAATATTGTGCTAGAGGGCATGCAACTTGGCCGTTTGAATACTTAGGGGCATTGCATACATCACACACATTGACCTCTATATCACAGCTAAAGGAGAGAGAGAAAGAAAGAAACCCTTCACAAATGAAGTCATGTAACCCAATGATTTTTTAAAGCACCAAATTTCTAATATTTTGCAAATATTGTTTCAAGAAAAACTTGGGAAGAAATTGTGTTTTTTAAAGTGTAAATTGTGGTTTTTCTGCAAAAGTTCACTACTCTTGCAAAATCAAAAAGTCAATGGAAAGAAAACAGTTGGTGCAACTTGGAAGCCCATATCATTCATTTCAACTAAGGAGATGATATTGGCACATATTGAACTCTCTTATGTAATCACGAACTTAAGGAAACTAACTGAAAACTACCCATCATGCTCTCGTTCGTAGTACTCTTTCAATTGATATACAATGTGTGAGGCTTGGTCTAGAAAGTAAGAAAAAAGAACTAGCAGAAATTTTCAGGTAAAATGGAGGGCACATTATCAAGTGGAAAAATCTGTCTTTTGAGTCTTCTTCTAGTTACCAATTTTTGAATTTCTTTCTTTTTTTAAAAAATTGCCAGATTCTTTACTAACTTTGAGTAGGTAGCAAACAATATAGAAGGGTGCATAAATTATTCTTTTACTTTCATATTTTGTCTATAGCCAGAC
>Ga0209208_10001885_pt1 | contig 29991 bp, 25 predicted proteins | sample S1TSphfallax_3_FD_187694 | JGI IMG/M metagenome (GOLD analysis project Ga0209208, IMG submission 187694) | Host-associated microbial communities from peat moss isolated from Minnesota, USA - S1T2_Fd - Sphagnum fallax MG (SPAdes) (version 2) | ecosystem: Host-associated > Plants > Peat moss >...
TGGGGGGGGGGTTTATTGTTTATTTATGAAGCTCACCATCAACATATGTTGTTAATCAAGCTGTAACAAAACTTTTGAATTTGTTTTAGGGTTTACGGATGTGTGGGGTTGAGCTGTTTTTGGGGGTGGGGGTGGGGGAGGGGGTATGCACGCGTAACCTTCATACATATTTGTAGTTTCTTCAGAATTTTGTTTATTGTAATTTTTAGAACAAATGAAAGAATTCATTGCAAAAAGAAAAGAAGAAACAAGGACAACCCACCACCAAGGCTGGTAAGGAATGTGAACATGCACTCAACTTAGAAATCAACAAATTAGATTTGAAAACTGGCTCGTTCATCATTGCCAAAAATAAAAAGTTGAATATATAACCGTGTTGACAAATAAATTGCTGATTTTTTGGATACATATTCTTCTCTTTAAACAAGGTTTTAAAAATGCTATTTCGATATCCAGAGGTTAAGTTTTTAAATGAATATTTGGACAACAATAGTTTGGACCTAGATCAATTATTAGTCACGAGAATAATATGTGAAGTGGTTAATCACATTGATGGATGATTTAAGGAGGTGAAAATAATTTTGAGATCTAAGAACTTGCAAGAACACTAGAGCACACACCAATTATTGCAATGGCAAAACATAGCCCCCCAGGAAGAAAATAATAATAATAATAATAATGATGATAATAATAGTAATGAATGAAATAAAATAAAAATTGGAGCAAAAGGACTTTAGCACCAATTAGTCAACAACCACTCTTTTGTTTTGTGGCAGAGGCAAATCGGATACGAATCAGCAAACAATTGAGAACACCCACAAAAACAAGTCTCACTTTGGGGGAAAGGGGACAAAGCACTGGAAGAAGAATGGTCCACAATGGAACAAGACTTCACTTGGCTGACAAAAACACATTATGTAAATTATATGAGTATGTAATTTAGACATGTGCATTGTGATGGGGTAACAAACAGCAAACAAGAGACCCTGGGAAAAGGGAGGAAAAAAAACAATTGAAAACTCATAATGAGCATGAAGTGGGTGAACCATTTTGTTGGCCTTCTTAGGATATTGTGTTTTAGATTCATTATAATAGAGTATAGTAGCTTAAGGGATTTTTATAGGCCCCTAGGTAATAATAATAGGTCTATTTATTTTTATATGAGGATTTTTGAAAGATGATATTTTGGCTTATGTTGAAACTTGAGATTATTTACAGAGTCATAATATTCTTGAAGGATTTTGGTTTCTTTTAGAGGATTTTTTGAAGAGTATAATTTTTGCATGGTGAAATAGTTGAGTTTCCATAATTCTTCTTTTGCCTTAAGATACCCTTTTTAATTTAAATGGCAAGGCTATAGTGGTGACACACACACCCCTTGTTAACTTTAGTTTGACAAAACTTTCAATAGGTTTGCACTTATTTGTTGTTGTCCCATTGCAGAGGTCATGTGGGCAAAAATGGCATCTATGACCCAAAGCTCTGCCAAATGCTGAGACTCCTTCATCAATTCAATCACCTCTATAAATATAGCCCTAGAATTGGATGTACTAGAAGTAAAGCAGAGAAGTACTCAGAGCATGCATATCATCATCATCATCATCATCATCATCATCCACACATGAGAATGGTGGAAGTACTTAACTCTTGAGAGGACCACAACTATATTCATATTATAATATGATACTCCCATGGACCAACCCAACCCAACCCAACCCAACTCAACCCAACCCAAACCCTTGGGAGTGGCATTCTGTATACTGGAGTTGTGGGTCATGTCTTTGCCAGAGAAGTGTCCAGGTTCTAGTGACAAAATGTGAAGTCAGACAATTATTTCGACAAGCAATACCAACAAAACCTAAGCAAAACAAAAAAAAAACACTCCATAAAAGTATTGTACCTTCTAACGAGTAAGTACTCTTTGCAAGTTGTGAGGCCAAACCCTATTTCATGCAGTGAAAAAGAACCAACACATGCGATTCTGGGTATGGAATAAAAAGCCCCAGAGTGAATGCATTCCCAAAATAAGGGGCCCAGGACAAGGTTGATAACCAAGTTTGCAGGCCCATTGTGTTGGGAATGCCCCCCCCCCCTCTTCCCCTTTCAGGAATGTGTTTTTACCCATTGTCAAACATGTATGAATCATGAGGTGTAAAAGGGGAAGACTCTTATTTTTTACACTTACTCATCAAAGATGAGAAAAATCTTATATATCTACAATAAAATATGTTTTTTCACATAAAATGATTTCACTAGATTTTGAGTGAATTCACTGGTTGACTGAACTGAAACAGAAATTATTGAAATTATTAGTGAACTACACCCACATTTTGTAATAGTATATGATTACCTCTTTTTAAAAAAAGGAGAGAAAGATTTTACACTTAAGAATGAATGAGAGGGATCTATTTGTAAGTGTAAGATCTTTTTTCCACTCTTAAGGAGTAGGCCAACATGATAGCATTGCAGCTTTTGAAGAGGGGATATTCATGAACATAATATTGTGCCCTGCAAAGACTCTACCAAATTTCTGAAGTCCTTTTGCAGTCATGAAACCTGCGGTTCGAAGTAATTACTGCCAACTTGGGTAACACTTCTCCTCCAATCCTGTACAGATGAAGGGTCTCTTCCAACTTCCCTGTGTGTCGGGCTTTGTCTATCTATGTGTCTCACAAACGATCCTTAGCTTTTATCTCTTGGGAAGAAGAATAAGGACCTAGTGCAAGCTGTGACCTAGTCGAGGTGAACACCGTTGACCCAATCTGTGTAGGGCAAGTCATTGGGGTTGGGGCATTTCTCAAAGTAAAAGGGGCATAATATGAGATGATAGTCAACTCCACTCCCATAAAGCACCATACGAATCAACATACATACATACATACATATGCATATGCATGCCCTTCATGGAGGAAAAATTCTGTGCAATAAGGCGGCACCCTCCAACTACACTTAAAAAAAACACCCACCTGATGCTTTACAAGCCTTTTTAGAAGGATCCCTTGTCTAAAGGACGGCCTTATTTACCAACATCTTAGGGAAAGAACGACCCTTAACAGAACCCCAAACCTCCAAAACAAAGGACTTTTACAAAGACAGAGGATGTTAAATCAGCAATGGGTCCTTATGGCGTTTTTTGTACTGTCTGCTTCTTTTTCTTTTCTTATCTTTTTTCCTTGTCTGCCCTTCACCTGATTCATCCATCATTTTGAGGGGAAAAAAACAGATAGCAGATGCCCAGACACAAATTTTGGATCCTGTTATGCACACTTTGGGCATGTAATAAAAGACACTAAAAGGCCATGTAAAATAAGACACTGTTTTTTTAATGTTTTTTTTTTCCTGGTCAGCACCAAGATGTGTCTGATCATCACCAGACACTTCTGGTCGAGAAATTGGGCAGTCAGGGAGGAAAAAAAAAACAAGGCAGACAATACTTGAGTACTGTAAACAATAAGGAGCCATTATTGATTTAACATCCTTCTATAAAGAAAGATATAAGGCGATGGGATCATTATTAATATGCAGGAGTGAGTTCCAGATTAGCCACAATCTCGCCATTTCTTTAGCACTGGCTTTCTTTCTTTCTTTCTTTCTTTCTGTCCGCATGCTACTGTACAGGGAAGGAAGGAAGCGGGGTCCTTTGTCGCTGTGCTCACACAGCTTGCGCCTGGCAGAAAGAAAGAAAGGAGAGAAAGAAAGCTGGTAGACCTGAGTTCAGACCGGGGTTACTAATGTTGTTTTTCTTTTTCTTTTTCTTTTTTTTCTTTTTTTTTTTTTTTTTTTTTTTTGGGGGTGTTGTTTCGGGTTTAGACTCTAGGCTTCCCGTTTCTTCTCTTCTCATTAGCTCCTATTTCTTTTCTTATGAGAGTTTCTTTCATCTCATCAGCTCTGTATTGAGTTGTTCTCGTTCTATAAAGCTTCCCGAGTGCGTGGGGAGTTGTCCGAGGCCGAGAGTATTGTGCAGAGGCTGTTGTTTTTCTCTTCCTGCAATAGTAGTAGTAGTCCCACTACTGTAGCAAGTCTTGGAGTAGAAGAGAAGCCGCTTGCATGAGTTTTTGTTGCAGGATTGTGAACACCATCCGGTTTCAAAAGGTAGTGAGTGAGTGAGTGAGTGAATGAGGGAGCGAGCGAGTTAGCTTTGTTCATCAGCTGTTGCAGTTTTCGTTCTGTCCAAGATCCATTTTCCGCTGGAAGGGGTTTTGGAATGGGTGTGGTGAGTTATGGAGATCTGCGGCTTGAAGTACGTCTTTTGTCAGCTTTAGTCCTACTTGAAGATTGAGTAGCCGGAGGAGGAGGAGGAGCCCCAGTGCAGTAGCTTTGGGAATCGTCCAAGGAAGGAAGCTTGTTTGCGTTGACAGGAGGCCAGAGAGTGTAGGACTTCGGAGTACTACAACAATGTTGTTAGCGGAAGGGAAGGAGAGGTTTAAAGAAGATTTGCGGACGATGAGAGTAATGAGCGCTGCGGAGGATTCCGTTGTAGGTACCGCGAGGAGCTTAGGCTTGAACGTCATGGACTTAGGTGTGATGATGGTTCAGCAGAGAGGAGGATATGAGATGAACTCTTCCTCCTCCTCTGCTCCCCCCGCTAGACAGTGTCCCGTGCAGCTTGACTTGTTGCCTGGCTTGAGACCAGCTTCGGTCACGCCGGCAGCCGCCCCCTCATCCACCAATAATACCTTCTCTTGGCAGCCTGCACCTCTGCGGAATGGATCCAGGACTAACTCAGGCAGCGGTGCGGATCTTTCTTTCGTACCTCGCTCTTCTTGTTGTCAACATTCTGAAGTTCTTGAGATTCTGAATTTCTTCGTGTTTGTGTGTTTGTTGTGACTGTTGATCAGGTTATGACGATGGTGAAGTGGAAACGTTTTCCTCCGGCGGCGGGGGTGGCCATACCGGGGTTTCTTCACCGGCTAGAGGAGGAGGCATCGACATGAACCAATTGCCATCGACAACCGAATGTGACGAAGAAGCCGTGATGTCGTCGTCTCCAAGCAGCTGCATTGGCATGAAGCGGGAAAGAGAGAAAAATATGCTGCAGCAGCACGATCAGTTGTTCGAACAGCTGCTGGATCGGGAAAGAGCGTGCGATCTGAGCTCCAGAGGTTGTAGCGATGATGAAGACGGGGGAGGAGGAGGAACCACCAGGAAGAAGCTTCGTCTCTCCAAAGAACAATCAGCTCTCCTAGAAGAAAGCTTCAAAGATCATAGCACTCTTAACCCGGTATGAACAAGGATGTCCGACTCTCTTCTGCTGCCGCTCTCATGATTCTTGTCCAGAGTTTTTCCTTTAAGTCGTTGTCGGTTCTGTACCGTTTCTTCTGCTGCTTATCTCTGATGATATCTGTGTGGCTGGCTCCCCTCTGCAGAAGCAGAAGAGCGCCTTGGCAAAGCAACTAAACTTACGACCTCGGCAAGTGGAAGTCTGGTTCCAAAACAGAAGAGCAAGGTATGCACCTATCTGTAATCTTCTGTATTTTTGGAAGTGTATTCAACAGTTTTCGGTCTTGTTGAATCTTGTTATGCCACATAACAATGTGTGATCCTGTGTGATCCCACATGCTAGATCACCATGATCAGGCAATGAAGGACTGACTTCCCTCAATGAAGATTCACTGGGGGTGTGCTCTCATTTCTAGTTGACCTAATTTGGGCAGGCAAAAGCTGCTGCTGCCTCCCATGGATGATGTGAAATCTTCTTTTTTTCTTTTTCCCCCTAGTTGCAGATTTCATTCTTGAACCTTTATTTATTTGTTGCTTCCATGAATGAATGCTGCAGGACAAAGCTGAAGCAAACTGAAGTCGACCGTGAGGTTCTCCAAAGGTGTTGTGAGACTTTGACAGAAGAGAACAGGAGATTGCTAAAGGAGTTGCAAGAGTTGAGAGCTATTAAAGTGGCAGCTCCTTGTGTGATTGCACATGATTATTACATGCCACTGCCTGCAGCGACCTTGACAATGTGCCCTTCCTGTGAGAGAGTAGCCACCGTAGATAATAGATCTGTCACCTTCTCCAAACCAGGATATTCACATTTCTCACAGTCACCAGCAGCTTGCTGAGGTAAAAGAGAAAATTCTGGACCCCAACATTGATGGTTTTTTCAAGGCATTCTGCTGCATTCCCCAAGAAGGAGCTCTAGGATATGTGTGACACTTTGGAGTAGACAAAGACAAGAAGGATTAAAGATGTAGGAGTTTGTCCAAGATCCAGTAATCAATCTGCTGTGCTGATTTTATTCCATTGAAGGGGTTGTGGTGTTCCTGTCTCTGTCCGAATGGAATGATTCTGGAGATGATCCAGATCAACCTTCTGACTTGTAAACCCACTCTTTCTCCTGGAAACATTTTTGCTGCATACTCTCCCATCAATTTTATCTTCACAGGGCATACTTGTCAATTTTAGCCTTTGTTCAATCAAACCACTGCTTTTCACTGTTTGGGCTTGGTGATTTTAGAATTTCTGCATCCTCCTCTTTTATGCACAATGTTGGTGCTCAATCTTTTTTTTGCCTTCAATGTCTTGAAGAACAGCTTATGTCCAGTGCATCTTGAGCAATGGCAGCAGATCTGTGATTGATATCCTCCTCTCTTATGCACAATGTTGGTGCTCAATCTTTTTTTTGCCTTCAATGTCTTGAAGAACAGCTTATGTCCAGTGCATCTTGAGCAATGGCAGCAGATCTGTGATTGACATCCTCCTCTCGTATGCACAATGTTGGTGCTCAATCTTTTTTTTTGCCTTCAATGTCTTGAAGAACAGCTTCTGTCCAGTTCATCTTGAGCAATGGCAGCAGATCTGTGATTGACATTTGACGGGAAGGAAAAAAGATCCTACTTGAAAAGGACTGGCATTGAGAGTGATACAGAAATTGAAAACTCAAGTCATTCAGTCCACTGCTATCTATGAATTCATGCATTAGATGTGCAATGTTATCTTCCCCCCATAAGCATTTCCTTTGTGTATGTTTGCATCATGTCTGCAGACAATCAGACAACAATCGGATGATGATGGGCTGTATATATGAGAAAAGGTTGGTGTTTGGATATGGCAGGTGATATGACTAGTGGTATGACTTAGCTTATGTGTGTATGCATGTGAAGTTTTTACTTTTGTGCAACTGGTGCAAATCATCACTTTTTCGATTTTCTGGAAGTTTCTGTTCCACAGGTCTGTCCCTAGTTGAAAAAGGGTCAATTGATGCAGATGCTTTTTATCTATCTCCTGGTTATCTGGCCTGAAAAATGCCATGCTTCTCAATTCCACAAGCTTATATAAACTCCAAAGAAGAATAAACAACCAAAACCTCTTTTGACTCATTCAAAATGAAAAAGAAATTGCGTGGAAAAAAGCATTGGCATATTCTCCATTTCCTATGTGGAGCATATTTGTCGTACCCAGTTATAATGTGTGTTGTGAAAATTCTTTTAGCAATTTCAACTGGGACTCATGTTTGGGACTTACATCCTTCGTTTCCTCTATTTCCACTTCTACTTTGTACTGGTGCTTTTGTGTGTATGAAGCTTTATGCATTTACAACAGAAATGACCTTGACTTGTGTTTCTTAAGAGACAATTGTTGTTATCATGCAAGTGATCCATGTCTTTAATGAGAAGTCATTAGGATATAAGTACCACTGCCATGCCACTGGACATGGAAATTACAGACTTATTCAACCCCAAAACACACCAATGAACCATATCACAATGGCAAAATCTCAGCAGATCCTTGGAGGTGAAAGATGACTAAATTGCTTCGAATCAGATGGGCATTGTAGGCAACACAGCTGAGTGTATAACAAACATGACTGTTCCAGTTGGCAAGTTTTTTGGTTCGTGATTTTTTGATGCCTTTCTAGAACACGAAGGAGACAAGTTGAAATCATGAATCATGGCCAAATCACTTGCAGAATGTTATTACTGGTTCTTATATGTATATGGCAACAAGCTGAATGTGCCACATCCTCATTCCAACTTCAAACTCCATTGGGTGTTTTTTGCCACCATCAAAACTGCATACCTTTGTCTTTGTGAACAGGTGGAGAAAAGCATTTCTGGTCCCTTCTAACCCCTTCCCACCAAAGGACTGATGCCACACACATGCACCACCACTTGGACTCATCTGTTCATGATGATGATGATGATGATGATTGCACTCAATTGGTTGTAGAGTGGTCTGTTAGTGTGGGTTAGGGAACCGGGGATCCCCAGTCCTTGTGATTATGAGTGCTGAGGATATGAGGCTATTATGGCAACTTGAGCAGGCACACAATTTCTCATCATTCTCTACCATATGGTTTGTTGTTGTGAGGTCTGTGATAGGCAACAATTGAATGTTAGCAAAACCATCATGAACTTCCACTGCTAATGTCTGCCCTACCTAGCTAGCCTACATCATGTTGTCCCTTCCTCCCTCCCACCCTCTCTCCCTCATCACTTTCATCAATTTGGAATGTGATCAAAATCCAGTGCCAATTTTTAGCAAATGCAAATCTAAAATTATTTTTCGTCGTTGTCAAAACAACCCATATGACAATGATGATGATGATGATGAAATTGGGTTTGGCTTTTCCATTATAAACCCGCATTCTAATGAGCAAGGAGCATGAATTGTCTGATTGTAGAATGGAGACACCATCTAGATTCAAGACAACTTTTTCTTTCAAATCACATTTCTATCCGACCCATTAGATTGCATGACACAGGCTAGTTTTTGGATGAATCAACCACAAAAGGGTTGATGCAGCTAAAACACGGTTTAAAAGCAAAAATAGGTTAAAATGGCTCAAGGGAAATGGACATCAAAAGCTTATGTAGCTGAAAGCATTATTGTTGAGAAGTGTACTACCTCTAGTACCTGGGCTGGTTCAGCAGCAAGGTGCCTCATTGTATATATATATTTGTCATTTGCTTTTGGCAGTAAAAATAATAATATTTTACAATTAGGCACTACACTAAATAATGAAGCTAGTGTGCTTGAGAGTTTTCTTTCAGATTTTTGGCATGGCAGGTCCATATTTTTCAGACTTTTCAGCAAATCCAAAAAATGAATAATTAGCACCTAACCAGCCTAGGTACTGCGGTATTCAATTTGTTGAAATATTCTGACATGTGGGCCCGTAATGAAACATATATTGATGCCAACTTATTATTTTTAATATTAAACTATTTTCCATTTTTTGCACATCTAAACATCCAGGAAAAAAAAATTGTTACAAAATGGCACTGAAATAGTGATTATTGAACTTATTAATCTCAACATTAGATTTTGAAAAGACCATTCTACATTTGGTGTGAGTGATATGTAGAGACCAAGTCATATGTACCTTTTAGTTTGCCTTCACAGACTTATGGGCTTAATCTTTGTGTTTGTACTTTACTTTGTTGACATATTTGATTCAGTTGTATGTTTTTCCTGAACAACAAAAAATAGCAAACTTATGAAATGTTAATTTTAACAAAATACATTTTTTTTCTATATGTGTTTTATAGTTCCATGTGTTGTGCCATTATAAAGGTTTGTTATTATGCAGTAAATGGTTGTTGATAGTGATAATTGTAAGCATCGACATGGTAACATACAACACAATTCCCTTCTATATTTAGGTCATTTGTTTTCTTCATGTTATATTTTAGTTATTTATGATTTTCATCAAAAAAATCATAAGAAACTAACTTTAGTTTTAGATAATTAATTTGTTAATTAAGTAACTTATATCAAATTGACTATCAATAGTTATGACTTTTTATATTAAAAGTAGCCAAATCAACATAATTGATTCATCACTATTCCAACATTTGATTATTCTTTTCAAAGTGTCCACATGCCAAAATGTGCATGCATGGAGAGGTGGGATTATGAATAAATGTAAATATCAAAGCATGAATGCTATATTTCTATTTTACATTTTTTCAACATGTAATATTTAGCAATTAATTTACAACTTATACATGTATGTGGTATCAAAATTTAAATAATTTTCTTTAAACATTATTATGATTGCACGTTATATGATCCATGTATTGCAACTTAATGTGTTATATATGCATCAATTATTAAAGTCAATAGGTAAATAAATAATCTTGTTCAATGCAAATGAACAAGTAACTATGAACATAATCATTTGATTTTTTTAATTATTTATTTAACATGTTCAATTATAATTAGTGAAATATTAAAAAAATCTAAACTGCTACTTGTGGTCATCAAATTTTTGTTTTGCCAACTTGCAAAAATCATCCAACCATAGTCCAAAAGCTAAAAAATCATGGCCACTTTGCAAACAATTATGGGTTCAAATTAAATACTATTTAAGGTACAATTTCTTAATTTTCCCAATAAATGTGACACAATAGTTTCTCATTTTATGAAGATTTTCAATGTTGAGTGGCTCTCACAAATAAGGCTGGTCCTTAAGACAATTCTTTCAATGAAAATTGGTGGTTCTAATTTAAGTGAGAATTGGCTCCCCAAAAACCACCCAGGGTATCATTTGGCCCCAATTTGATATTGAAGGCAATTACATGATGAACCACCAAATTTGGTTTTCACCCTACTAAAGGCTAAAAAATCTAGTAGGTTCAAAAAATAAGAATAGACCTTGTCAAGTGAAAATTCAAACCCAAGACCTTTGTGAAATCATTTAAAGTTCATTTACCATTAGATTACAACTTTAGCAATGTAAAGACTACATAATATTTTTTATTTAAAATTGAAATGTGGCAATGTTTTTAGTTTTAAAGGGATTGGCACATATGTGATTATTATAGAAAATTGTAACTTTGTTCTCACATATGGGGTGTAACCTAGTGGTTCCAACCATAATTCCTACCTAAAAGGCCTTGAGATCAAATCCTCTTGATATGAAAACTAGTGGTTAATTTTTAAATATTTTTGAAAACCTACCAGTTCTTTAAATTTTTTAAAGAATCAAGATTTTTTTTTAAGTTCATTCTAAGAATTGGAACTACTGGTTTTTAGGAATAGTGAAAACTACCGAGCATTGGTTATTTTGTTCCTTTGAAAATGGTCAAACTTTTAATTATTGTAAAAGGGAATGCATTTGCCCAACCCTCACCCAAGGTTTTGACCCTCATGTACCCCCACATGATTTTCAAGGAACACAAATTAAAAATTATATAAATAAATAGAAAAATTGCTGAATTACATTCTTGTACATGTCACACATGTTGTGGAATATGTTTCCATGGTTTGGGGATAGAATGGAACACACACGATTATCATGAGAACAAGTCATGAAAAATGTCAATAGTGTAGAGCTACATAAGGAGGAACTGCAAGAACAAAATGTTAATCAACTTCAATGTTTAGGTTAATCACTTGTATACACAAGCCTTATTATGGATATAAACATTTGCATACATTGGTTGCCATTTACTTAGTGTATAACATATTACACCAACCTTGATTCTTGCAAGAGAATGACATGTTTGCATGCCTACGTTGAGCATGAAACTTTAATTTTGTTGGTCTTGGAACACATTTTTGTAACAATGTCCATTGCATTATACATATTGATTTATTCTTCAAAATTGTATCATACATTAAATTAATCAAATCAATGCATTGCTATTTCCAAAGCACAATAATATGATGGAAGTGATGATATTCATATTGCAAGGGTGATTTACACAAGATGCACCCATGAAAGTCAATGGTTTTGTATTGGTTCGTTACAACAAAAGTCTAAACTGCATTGTTCAAAAAACTAGGAATGATAGACCTTGCACAAGCTAATGTCGAACCTTTTCATCAAAGTGGTAGCAAACAATTGTGAACCATGCATTACCATTTTAATGTTTATTAGCACATGGGAATGTTGTTGGACAATTTAAAAGGAATGAAGTGCATTTTGCAAGGGTTCAAACATGGTTGAGGTATTAAAAAGTAATGTTTCGCAAAATATCTAATAAACCCTTTCAATTAGAAATGTTTTTAAAAATTAGTGGCACATTCATATTCACATTCATTTCTTCATAAAGTCATACAATAGTAAGGTATTATTTTGTGTAGACCATTTTTAATTTGAACAAATGTAAGGATTCCTAACAAGTCTTACAAAAAAAATTAAACTTTGTTTCATTGAATGAAAAATGTTTGAAAATTCATTGAGAATGTGTACACAATTTTTTTTTGCTCAATTGTTTTACCACAAACGCCATAGATCATCCCCATTAGTGTTCAACATATGACTTTACACATTGAAATTGGATGAAAAAAAATCAACATACGTCGATATGGCTTAAGAAAATGGTTTTTCTCCTACATATTTGTTTAGTTTTGTTGAAGTTGGCAAAAAGCGTAACAAAGTTGTGCACTTGCTAGGGAAGAGTGTGGTAAATATGATCTAATTATTGTTCCCTATTTTTGATTGGCCAATCACAATGATTGGTTCATGCGGTTTGCTATTTCTAGTTCTCACCTATTTATAGTTTTCATTTCAATTTTTATGGGTGGGGTTGCAAAAAAATAAATAACTAAATTTGGACATGAGAAATATTTTAACAAGTTCACATATTGAACATTGGTGGGGATGTTTTTAGGTGTTAATGTGTATAAAACATTCAAGTGTGATGAGGAACAAATGCCTTATTACAATGTACAAGGTTCAAAAAGTGAAAATTTTAATAATTATGGGTCATTGATATAACATGGCCCACATTGGATATTTTTATTATTCTTACTTTCATAAGTGAAAAAAATATACACTTTGGACATATGTATAAGATTTTAAGGCAATTTATTTTATTTGACATAAAAAAGGGAAAGATCTAGAACAAGTCTTAGGTTTTGTGGAGAAAAATCTATGTTTAGGAATCCTAGGAGTCCTTCCTTGTGTTTCAAATGGGAGGGTAATCATGTTTTGACTCATAATGCAATAAAGATCTTGTTATTTAAGATACTTGTGTGTATTAATGATTCATTATTACTATAGATGGATAGTTAGTTAGGTATAAATTAATTCAAAATTGAAGTACATAATTTAGAAAAACAAAAAAATTATCGAATTTAATTTTTTTTTTTTAAACTTTAAAGGGTGTTGAATGATATAAAAAATTGCCTTGGAGGTTAAAACACTCAAGTCTCGATAGATCTTAAACAAAAGAAAGAATCATCAAATGCTTCATTTCATATTACAAAAAAGATGTACTTCCTCAACCAAAAATTAGCACAAAATATAAAGAAAGAAAATAATCCACTCGACACTCATACAATGAAACAAGCCTAAGAAAATTAGTTCCACCTTGGTTTTCCCACACTCCTTGAAAAACTATCCACCCAAGAGGAAAGAAAACCCTTGTGTACACAATTGCCTCCTTAAAATCCCTTCATCTTCTTTTAATTTCATTGTAATCTTTGTCCTATGATCCACCATCTAGCTTCTCCCTTACCAAATTAACCTTCATTTCATCCATTCTAACATGTGTTCTTCTAAAAATCTTTGTCATTAATCACAAGTGGGCTCCATTGTTGCCTACTATTGTTAGTCATAAATACACAATTATAAATGAGTTCAATCATTTTTTATTACATATGTGTTGACAAGTCTCCTTGTACTTGCTTAATGTTTAAAAATTATACCTCCAATGTTTCTAATTTTTGAAAATTCAATAAAAATGCCTAACAAGAATATTGTATAAAAAAAACTATCAGGCAAACAATTGCCAAATCAGCTATCCACTCAAGGTATTCCTAATACAAAGATCATGATTGTTTACAAATATTATATACATTCAATATGACTATGAAACTTTTGCAAAAACATAGTCATGCTTTGGTTTCACAAGGCCATAAGTTATTACATATAAACATCCATAAGAGTTCCAAATTGAAAATTATTTTTTGACCACAACAAAATTGTGACCTAAAAAAATAAATTGATGAAATTTGTGTTTAAGTTGGCAAAACTAAAAAAATAAGAAGATTTTTTTAATTTACACCATATTTTTTGGCTCACTTCTAAAAATCTAATAATTAATCATCACTAGTAGTGTGAAGCAACATAAAGTGGTAAGCACAAGTTGAATAAGTTGTATGATAACATTAAAATTAAATTAAAGTAATTCTACAATTCTAAATAACAATGCAATCATTATTTGTAATGGCCTTATATATTTTGCAGAAGGATTTTGATGCATAAATGAAAAATGTAATGTTGGTCCATTAGTCAAGTTTTAGAACTAATGTCCACCAACACCAATTATAAAAATAGGCTTCCTATCATAATTTATTATTAAATATCTCAAAACAAAAAATCCTTCCAAATTAGAATTTCAACTTATTTCATCCGGTATACAAAAATGTGGTTTGTTCCACACACAAAAAATGACTCATGACACATGTGAAGTAAACTTTGTGGTTTCATCCATTGCAATGTATAATATGTGATATTTATTGTGGCATGTATTAGATTAAATGACTTTAATTTTTTTCATGTAGATAGTTATTCCATTTATTCTGATTAGCAATCTAGGATGTTGGTAGTAATCAAGTTAATAACAATTTTCAATTAACATTACAATTATATCATGTTATTTTTATTACAAGATTATTGTACAATGCATGTGTATATGTCATAGATACATGAAAAATACACAATCATTTTGTTACTATAATATAAATGTCCCCAACAAAGACAATTGATATGTATGTTGTATTTGTGATTGAGATTTAACTAAGTCAATTGAGCAATGTAAATTGCAATAACCCATGTTTTGATATCTTCAAAAAATGGAGCATAATGTGAAAATGAAGCAAAAGCCAATGCTAAAAAAAATTCAAATGAACAACTAACAAAATGGAACATAATGTGAGAATGAAACAAAAGCCAATGCTAAAAAAAATTCAAATGAACAACTAACAAAATGGAACATAATGTGAGAATGAAACAAAAGCCAATGCTAAAAAAAATTCAAATGAACAACTAAGAATAGGAGTTACAAGGATTGCTAGTGAAAATGAAAGACAAAAATATTCAAAAAAGCTTACATGTAGATTGTACATGACGATTTTGTGTGAATCATCATAAGTAGTTAGGTATTTTTCAAACCCTAACTAGGTTGTAGGGTGAATACAAAGTTCGAAATTTAGCTACCATCATCATTAAAGGTAAGCTAGTTGAATTACATGTCACTTTTCTAACATCACCTAGTTATAATGGTAGTTAACACTAAAGGTACTATCGTTGGGTGTGTTTAGAGCTCTTCTCTTTAGTAGGGACATGATCCTTCTCACCATGGAGTATTCTCAAGAACCCTCCCTCTCTTGCACCTCATGATCTATGGATGTTTATACTTTTTATTTGTGATTACAATAACCTTTGCCTTAAGCTTAAAAGTGGGTAAAGCCATAGGTTGGGGGACAATGGATTTTTATTTTTTAAAATTTAAGTAATTAATTAGATTTTTTTTTTCAATTTTGTGAGGTGAGTGGACTTGCAACCATCATGAGAGGACTGAACCAAATTTGGCTACATGTTTGAGAAAAAAGTAAAATTTTTTTGGAACCTAACTATATTTTGATGATTGCTAGAAGCTATGGTCTAAATATGGCAATTCAAAATTTTCTTCCTTAAAATATGGTGACATTGGGTCATCCCGCTCCCCCTCCCCCAATTGTGTTATGGCCAATGGGATTGCTGGATTTGGTTGTCTGAATTTATTTTTCTTACTTATCTTAAGTGAAGTAGCAGTTAAGTGTGTACTAGGGTTCCATACGTTTCTGAGAACTAGTTTATTCCAAACAAAGCCAGTTGCGAGTTTCAAAGGGCGGTGAAGACGTACACAGTTACGCGCTAGAACGGTCCAGTTTCTGTGACGTTACGGAACTCGTAATGCCCTCCAGCCATAGCCAGCATCCGCCGCTCCACTCAACGCTTTACGCACGCGCGTGCGCAGGCACGACGTTGTCTTCACAATTCAGCAGCCCTCGGGAATCTCTCCGACAAGCCAGACGCGCTTCACAAGAAGAAGGTTGCACTCCCCGTCCCGTTGAGTCGAGGTAGTTTTCTGATGCGCTTTTTTCTTGTGTTTTTTCTTTGTCCCTGCTGTTTGTAGGTTTTCTCTATTGTTTTATTAATTTGTGTTAAAGTTTTTTTTACTTTGTGGATGCTGTTTCTGCTCGACGATATCAGCGTGTTTTGCGAATGTTTCTTCTTTCACAACTTGGGATTATCTTAGAGGAATTGCAGAAGAGAATTGCGAAATGTTTGTCGGGTATCTATGATACCTTGCAACCTTAAAAGTGTGACCTAAATTGCGATTTCCTTGCGTGAGGGTGTTTTTAGTCTGAGTGATTCTTTTGTGAATCACAATTCTTCGTTTGAAATGAAGTGACAGTGATGCTAGATCATAGATGAACGAAGAGGGCGGGTTCCAAATGCAGATTTCTAGAGGTTTTCCCGAGGTCATCAATCCAGAGGCAGAACGTCACCATGTTGCGCAGTTTATCCAAGGTTGCAGGTATGGCTCATCGCCTTACGGTTTTCCCACTTTGATTGCATATAGCCGTTTAACATAACAAGGGATCTTGGTAGTAAAGCCTGCTAGTTACCCTCAAAGCATCATAGCTGAATTTAGGGTTGCAGAATTGCTGGCAAACCTCCCCAAGAGTTTGAAGGTCTAGATTTTCAACTAGGGTTTGGTGTTTTGTCTGTTTGAGATTTACATTTTGGTTTGGGGTGCAGGTTCGGCAGCAGCAGCTGTGGCTGCTGTCTCAGGACCAGTTTCTGCACATGTGGACAGTTCTGCTGCCACCAAACGAAGTAAATCTTCTCTGTCCCATCCAAGTTCGGGCCCTTTCTATATGGATGATGAGTATGACTTTTGTCAGGAGGATATTGCAAAGGGTGGCGAACTCTTATCAAAGCTGGGAGGGGTGCCATCTCAAGAGGAAGCTGAGGAGGCTGCACGAGAACTGCAAACAAATTTCATCAAGAAGTAACTCTCTCTCTCTTGATTGACTTTCTTTAGTGGTTATTGTCTTTCACTTGCCTTATATTGTCCTTTGGTTTTGTATATCCGTAAGTTGTTCATCAATGTTTCTTGCATGGGCTTTGTGCCTGGGAGAACATTCAGTGGGTTGTTTGCTGGTAATGGTTTGTTGTATTGCTTGTACTGGTTAATTTGTAAGGATGATGTCATTACATTTTCACAGAGGGGTACACATTGGTTTTAGGAGCATGTCCAAAGGTCTTAAGGTGATTTGGAACCCAGCAGAGGAATATTTTTTGTTCTGGCCACAATCGCTAACCCTCTGATAATGGAGTGCTGGGAGTGTTGGCCATTGTCTTTGGAATCTGCTTGAGGGAGGCTAGAGGGGACTCTTGGTGCAAGGTGCTAGACCTGGCCTCAGAGTTCCATGATGGAGGGAATAAAGAAATGAAACCTATTATGCACTAGAATCTGTATGCTCCCATACATGCCATGAGAACATTTAATCCCTGGTCTCTCAGTGTACTTAAGGCTGTCTAGGTGGTATTACATACTGATAGTTGAATTGCAGCCACTGCTATGGTGGGGGTGGTGGCATAATGACAACTGTGTGCTGCTGTGTGAAGCAGCTAAGCATGCTGCTGCGCAATAGTGGTTTTTTTGTTGTGAGCTGTGGATACTTAGCATGTGAGGTTATTTGCAATTTGTATGCTCTTGGCTTTGTTTGGTGAATTATACAGACATGTTCAGAGTAATGGCTCTTTCTCTTAATGGCTGGTGAGTGAAGTTGGTGAATCCAGAAGATTTATAGACACACATGTCATCAAGTGTAGTTGCTGAATCTATTGTTGTCAATTTGTGCCTAGTTCTGAATTGAGATCACCTTCTTCCAGAACCTTGGGCCCAAACATCAACGAGGGGCCAATCTCAGAGGTGGAGTCTGTCAGCATGTTGGCTTCTACGGAGAGGTGCTATAATGTGCAAGAATTGACTAGTACTGTGGTCCAAAAAGGAAGCCCTTCTGCAGACCAGATGCAAGCTGTAACAAGCCAAGGGGGTAACAATGTGGTTACTTGGTGTGTGGATCTGCTGCAGCGCGATCCTAATGTTCAGGTGCTAATCTGTAAGCTTGAAAGTTGGTGAAGGGGTTTTGCTGGAGCTTATTAGTAATTTTGATGTTATTTAGGTGTGATGCTAGAGCTAGTTTGCAAAGAAGAGCAGACCTAATTTTTCCTTTGCATTGGTATTTGCCCTGCTTATATAGAGGGAGGATGTGTGGTAGGCTAGACTTGAACTCTGTCAATGTTTGGGATGCAGGCGGCAGTTGTATCACTGGCTAGAGATCCAGCCATTTGGAAAGCGTTTGTGAATAATGAGAAGGTCCAAGAGCTTATGCAATCTCGTGACATGAACCCACCACAACTTAATGGTGTTATTCTCTTTTCCTGCCTGCCAACTTTTTGTATTTTCCCATTGTGAATTTGGCCTGAGGGCAAGATGGAACTACCACTGTTGGGAGCCCATCAATAGTGTCATTAGTGTCCATGACTCAATTGTACTGTTAGTGTTGAAGAAAAATATTTTTTGGTGCATGGTATAACTTTGTAGTCTGTTGGTCTTATCTGAGTTTCTCGGAGTGTGAAATGTTTCTTAGTCTTCCATAATTGACTTACTTTCAGTGTGAAAGCTGAACTTTTTCACTTGGATGGTTTATGAAATGCACAGTTATAAAGTCAGAGCATTGTATTATTTAGTCTCTATGCATATCCATTTTCTCCAGCTGGGAAGGTTGTTGGTATTCTTGTATATATATGTCCTGATTGATCATTTGGGATGATAGTGTGATTGATGGTTTCATGTTCCTCACTCCTTGGTGTTTTGGGTGGAAGCAGATGATGGACAAGCCTCTGGATTTAACTATGAGCAAGAAAGAGTCAATCCATTTCTGGTGGCCCTGCATTGTGTTCAGAATGTTGTGTGGCAGGTGATGGACACACTGGTTGACCTTGTCAACAGTGTTTTTGGGTTTGTTGACCGTAAATTGTTTGGAGAGCAAGACAGTGATCCACTGGACAAGACATTCAAGGCCTGCATGGTGCTCACAATTCTGGTGCTTGCATTAGTAGTGATCAAGAGGGGCCCAGTGGTTGCATGAGAAGGCCTTGGACTTCACAACTCTGTACTTCAGCATGAAGTATCTTTATTTACAACATCAACTACAGGTCTAGAGAATGACTGTACAACACATCCCTCTTGGATGGAATGCTAGAATCCTGTCATTGCCCATGCTGATTGCAACCCCTAAGCTGTATGCCTACTTTGTGGGGGATAGATCTTGTGTTTGGGAGCAGCTGTATATAGTAGTATACCTGCTGTCAAGTGGGTATACAGTAAGAAAGTGTACATGTGCTTGCATCCTTGATGTGCTTTTTCACTTCACTAGATATATCATATGTCTAGAGATGCAATTGTATGTTCTGGGTGGTAGAATTTGATGACAAAACAGGACTTTCTTTAGGCAATGTCTTCTAGCTTGTGGAATGTGTGTTGCCACTTAGACATGTACACGTTTTCCATCTGGAGTCTCATTAACAATGTTGCTGTTTATTGTTATCACAGTCTAATGCATGCAATCCCACTTAGTGTTTCCCAGTGCATATAGATTTGTCTACCTATGTATACCTGTCTTCCACCATGGCTCTTCTATCTTTTAGAATCATTGTGCTATTGAATTTGGCCAAAGAGATACAGTCTTTTGAATTAGGATATTTGATGGAATTGAGTGTCCTGGTTTTTGGTTCTTTGGAATCTGAGATAGAAATGATAAAATGTTTTACCTGTAAACTAAAATTGCAGCTGTAATACATATTTGTGGATAAACTTGTAGTATTGACATATAACTTAAATTGTTTCCACGATTAATACTTTTATGGATGGATTTTGCAACTGTAGAAGCTTCAATTGTTTTCGAATTGCAAGTTACACAATAAGTAAACAAGTGCAGATTCCTGCATCATTCTAAGGTTCACAGTTGGCCCATCATCTCCCTATAACAAACTTATTGCAATATGAGAACATTCATATGGCATGAACCCTAAACCCTTGTTTGGTTCTTTCTGTGGCTTCCTGAGGAAGTGTTAGCCTTGCTGTTTTCTTCTTTATGGTGAGAATGGAGATTTCTCTATTCTTATGAAAGATATTCTTCACGCACTTGACCTGCATCTTTGTCATCTTCCGACGATGGTAGATATCTATATTGTAGTACCTGCATCATGTACAGCAGACACATAAATTCACGACACCAGAAGGAATCTCAAAATCCTGTAAAGGTAAACTAATTGTTTCATGGGTTTATGAACCAGGACAAAAGGTTCTTGAATGCATACACTGATCATATTGCAACAGTTGATGGAAGAGCTAAGGGAATGTTACTTTGGACCTTCTCTTGAACTCCAATCTCATAAACATGTGAATATTCTTTTGCCATATCCTCCAAAATTTGCCTATAAGAATTGCACAACTATGATGGGTTTAGGCTTCTGACAGAAATCTTCTTCATGGAAGATAAGATTTGTTTAGGGTTGGGCAATGCCTCAGAAATGTTTTCAGAGTCCAAAGACTATGTCTCTTTAATGCTAGCCAATATCATGACCAAGTGTCCCTGCTGTTTCTGGAAATGTGAAACTCAGGATTGAAATTTTGTAGAATTGTTTGGACAAACTTTTGGTTACTTAGTATATCCTCGTCTATACCTACTACTTTGGGGAGCTGCTGAAGTCAGTGGGTAGTCATGGCAGCTTGTCCCTTCTCTGTTCGATGAAGAAGGTGATGGTTTGATACTTTGTGAGTGACTATCACAAGGTTATGACTGCACTTATTGTCCACATTACCTTGAAATTGCTGTTGTCAATAAATTTCTCTGCAAATTGCATGGATATATGCAAGTGTTTTAGTGGTACTTGTGTGTGATGTACATGGTTGTAGTATACTAAACCCTAAACCTTGAACCACATAGAGCGCTGACACAAGCTTTGATGATGTTAGTAACCCCATTGATAGAAGCTTTGAAAATGCGTACAAAACGCTATAAATATAAGATTTTTCTCCTCAGTGTTAAGTTTTAAGGTTTTTGCCTAAGATTAGACAGTAGAGGTTTGCAATGTAAGATTAGGGCTTGTGGGGGTTTAGAGTTAAGATTACCATCTTCGCCCCTTGCCAGATGTCCATTTTCCTCCATATCAAGTGACCAAATGGCAGCACTGTGCTCCACAAACTTTGCCTCAAGAATTTAAGCTGAGCATAGGCCATCGAAATTTGTTAGATTACAATTCATGTTCAAAGCTTTTGAATGGCAGATTTATGTGATGCTTTAAAGAGCCAAGTATGCAGCAACACTTTAGCTCTGAACCAAAACCTGGTATTCAACCTCAATACAACTTTCTCAAATGTAAAATACTGCTCATCAAAGTCAGAGATGGTTTTATGGAGGGTAAGCATTGCAGTAGATGCAACATCTTGTGATGACGAATAGCCCAACATCCATGAGCATGAACAAATGCATGTAGATGTTTATTACATGCTTGTTTTAATCATCATCATCACCAAATTCAAGTATGCAAGGGCTGCAAACATCTCAATCTTAGGGCAAGTAGTACTTTAAGCCGCATGTGAACATATGAGGCACCTATGTATTTCCCTTTCAAAAGGGACTAGGGATAACAAAACCAGCAGATACCAGCAACAAGTGTGCTTTGAATTTTTGTGTTTCAGTTTCATAGGCAATTGTGTACAAGAGGGATGCCTCTAGAATCTGGAGGTGTGCTCTGGTCTTCTTCCTTCACTTTGCCTGTTGACGTTGTTGGGAACTGATTTTTAATTGCCAGTATGAACCTTGGCAACTTGTACCTGTGCAATCACTCATAAATGATCACAAGCCATGCACAAATATTAAACCATACCATGTTCCATAAGTATTCAACTCACTTTACACCAAGATTCATGCTTGACATATGACCATTGTATGGTGAAACAATATAAGAAATTCATGTGTTATTACTCTGTATTTTGATCTCAATCTACACCTTAGCTGAACACCTAAGACCTCAATCCAGTTTCATGGATGTTTGAGAGGAAAAACAAGCTTACCTTGAGAGACCAAGCTGTTTGAAGTGCATCTGAAGCTTGTGTATTGAAATTATTTGCTCTTGTGAACTTCCCCAACATTCATTTGGAAAAAGCGTTTTTGATCCAGTGTCACTCTCACTCATATTTTCTTCCCATTGCCATTTGTCTTAGAATCAGCTTACTGCTGCAACCACTTCATTGAATTGTTCATCGGGAATCACCGTTGCTGCCAGTACTCCCGGGTGCTTTGCTAGCACAGTTTCTAGCTGAACCATCAAGAATAAGTTTCTCTCTGTTAGTACAAAAATCATAGATAGCCAATCTACCACAATGCCCCCTACATGTTTCCATGCTATCCTCATGCCACCACCAGCTATTATTGTAGGTCGGCTTGTAAGTCACATCTACCAATTTGTAGACTCCAATCTACCACAATAATACCTTGCAATCTACCGAGATCATAGATTTGAAATCTACAATAGTTTTGGAACTCTATGTGACAAGAGTCAGTCCATGTCTCAATTGATTTTTTCAACTTTGCCTCTACCCAAGGAGAAGAAGATCTTGTCTTAGCCACTATGGCAGATGGGTTTGTCCAGAAATCAAGTTTATTGGGTGATGGAAGAGAGAGCAAGTACCTTGACAGTTTCAACACTAAGTAGATTATTTTCAAAAATGTTGAAATTTTCAAACTTTCTTTGTTTTTGTTTTTGTTTTTTTTTGGTTTTTTTGTTTTTTTTTGGGGGGTTTCAAAGAATTTTTTTTTGTAAAGGAAGATAATGGAATCTTGGGGAAAAAAAAATTCAATGAAAATTTCAAAATTAATTAACTAATTATTTTGCAAACATGTGTGTCAAAGTTGCCAAGGTATTACAATATACAAGATCAAGATATGCAACATTTCTTTCCTTTCCCTTCCCTTTACTAGGAAAGGAGAAGTAAACCCTAAACCTATAAATAATTTGAAAAAGTTGTACCATTGCCCATCCTTTTTGGTTTTTTAAATTTCTAGCATAGCTTCTCAACTTAGTTTAGAATTGAGACATGGATCCATTCAAATATAAGGTTGATTACCGACTAAGAGATATATTGTAAGGATGATAATTGATTTTAACAAACAAAATTTTGAATTTTTGAGAATATTTAAAAATGTATTGACAACTTGTTAATGAGTAAGATATATATTTTGAAAATAAAAGGTACATGTTTTAATTATTGTTTCAAACTTTTAAGAAATATGATATTTTAAATTTTTTAAGAAATTAGATATTTGACATTAAAATGTTGAACATGTTACCGTAGTATGATACTAATCTTCCATCATTAGATGATGCAGTTTATGTCAAAAGCAACGTAGCAATTTTTTTATTGGCAAATTTTACCCAATTCCCCATCTTAAAACATGAGCTCCTCCTATCTATAAGTTTCAAAAAAATGGGAGTTTATACTTACTTCACCCAATTATGAATTTAACAATTAGGGTTTTGCACAAGAGATTGTCAAAAGCTCACACATGGTTCCTAAATTCAAATTGGGTATGCCAAATTACTTCACTTTAAGGTTTGTTTCTTTGGTTAATTTCTATCGTTGTTTTCATTTGATCTTCAATAGTGACTAAAAGGAGGTCACCAATGATTTTGCTAGTCTTTGTGCCCCCTTTGTTGCCTCTCTCTAAATACTTTAGTGAAGCCATCATCATCATCAAGTTTTGCCATTTGCATTCTTGATGCCCAAGGGGGGAATTATTGTGAATAATGAACTACAACAAACAACATTCCAAAAATGTTGTTTTGACCTTCCAAATTCCTTAACTTCTCCAATCTAAGTCTTTGTAAGTTGTTACATAATGAAAAAGTGATTAAGTTTAACATTGATTATCGTTGATCATTGAAACATTATGCAGCTTGCAAGCTATAACAACATTTTTAAATTGGTTGCTTTGATTTTAGTGATAGTCCCACCTTTAACCAATCACAAGTTCATTAACAAAATTAAAAATCTTGTTTTGAAAAATGGAAGCTTGATTATGATATTTTAAGTTAAAGTCTTAATTTGATACTAAATCTAGACCCTTGTACTTGTAATGTTTCTTCATTTTGGGTTTGTTATGTACAAAAATTTGCAACACCTTTGGATTCTAGAGGCTTGATGTGATGCCACCCACTTTGAAAAGTGAGCTTTGGAATCTAGAACATGGAATCAAAAGCTAGCTTCAACCCTTTAGGATGCTCAATTTTGGAGTCACAAGTATTAAATTTAAAATTTTAATGGTCTATAATTATTATGTGTAAATAAACATACAAAATTTAAATAGGCCTCCTACTTTAATATTGTGTGACTTGTGTTGATTCATGCATTTCATGATCACCATTGATTTATTTTTTAAGCATTTCAAGTTTATGGTACAATAGGTTGTAATTTTCTTTCATAGTGGTGGTGAGACATTAATGATTGTGACTACTATTAATTCATGATCTTCTTTATCAATTGCATAATCTTTATTCTTGAATCTAGATGCATCGTGTTTATCACATGTCCTCACCATGCTGCCATAAAATTTATCAAAAAATTTCAAGCACGAATATTTTTTGTTTAATTGTATCCTAATTCATATCTTTACTGACGCGCTCCCAAGTCACGGGGTGAAACCCACTTGAGGGTTTCACAAAGTCAAGTTGCGGAAGTTGAAACTTGGAGGCACGCTCCCGGCTTCCAACTCTAGAAAGGGGTAGAGGGTCGAGTTGGGAGCCCAGGGATTAGACTAGGAAGAGGTATTAGTTGATCAAGCTTGAATCTGCATCAAAACAAACCACTCAAGTGGTTAGTTCACTTTCCGAAACACCCTTGGGTGTTGGGACAAGCCACGGGCACTTTGACACACAAGACTCACCACGGCCCGGACTCGGGAGTATGCCACCACCATACTCCCTATAGTATACTCTGCGACGCTCCGCCGCACCCACATCCAAGTGGCTCTTTTTCCCGGGACTCCCAAGTTGGAGTCCCGAAATCCAACCAAGTGTCCCGGTTCTGGACTCCTGGGACTTTGAGAGGTCATAACTCCTCGCCCTGACCTCGGATCGCGACGAGGTCATAATCGAAGTTGTAGCCCTCGTCGGGATCTTTCCAACGACGTATCGCACTCCCGAATCGGACATCGGGCGCTGGTCGATTCCCGACTTTTAGTGGTCGGGAGTCAAACTACCAGTCTTTTGCCCATAACTTGGGCGACAGATGTCCGAATGGCCAATGCAAGGCCATTTTCGATATCTACGCTTTAAGACCTTTCCAATGACACCAAGAACACCCCAATGCAAGGTGTTTTGGGCCTTGCTGTCGAGCTCTGAACATTCGGGAGTCCCGGAGGACTCCAACTCTTCACTTTTTCCAAGTGTTGGGCTTCACCCCCACACTTGGCCAAAGTGGGGTTGCGACATTTACCCTCAATGTTAACTCTAACCAAAGTCCTAAAATCGTTATTGATCATATCATTATTGATTTAATCTAAAAAAAAGTTGAATTTAAAAAATAAATAAAAGGAGGAAAATGTATGAAATGAATCATTGCTTCCAAGATAGACGGGCTACAAAGTCACCTTGGGTAGAATCAATGGTGGGTGTTGATGGGAGGGTGCATAAGGCGAAATGCAAAGTCTACAACAAGATCGGAAGGCACAATAATCTTTTGGTACTAAAATTAAATTATTTGTGGAAACATGTTAATCAAAGAAAAATACATATTGTAATTATTTGTATGGCAACAGCAGGGAAATATTAATTTTTCAAAACAAACCAACATGTGTTCAATGAGTGTTTGTATGTGTCAAGGGGCATGGATTATGTTGAGCAACAAGTAATAGGAAGTATTGTGGTTTTTAAAAAAAACAAAACATGTTTAGTTTGCACTCATTTTCATCTACTTTCTCAATGTAGGCCCATAACAAAGTATGAAGAAATGCAATCTTTGTTTGTTTTCCTAAAAATGGTTAACCATCCATCCAAGCATTAAAATGACTCTACTAGCTAGGAAATTGTTGAAAGCTTGTATCATGTTATATTGATTGCCACTCATGAAAAATAATGGCTTAAAATTTTCTTTCATTTTTTGTAAATGAAATAGTTATATTGATAACCGAAGTTGAATTTCCATCCACTACTATTGGTGGCAACTTGGAAATATGTGCATGTATTGTTCACATTTGAGTAATTGGTTGAAGGTGGGACTACCATTAATATCAAAGTTATCATTTTTAATCTTCTAATGAAGTTTGGTGGTTTATTTGAAAATCAAATTTCATAATGTTTGATGTGTGGGTCCAATCATTTCAATAGAAGCCACATTTACCCCCTTAAACATGTGTTTTTCACCATTTTTTCAAGAATATTTTTCAAATCTTTTCAATATGTCATTTTTAAAAATCTTCAATTTCTTAAAATACCATTATTTAAAGATTTATAATAAACATTTTCCAAAACTATGTCATTTATAAAAAATTTAAAAATTGTGTTTTGTGTGTTTTACTGTGTAATTATCATTTAATTACACTAGTTACATAACATTAAAAATGTTTTGTGTATTCATAAAATTGATTTAATTTTTTTGGATATGTATACCAATATATATATATAAGTAATATTTTATAAAAATAGTCAATTTGTAATCTTTTTCTTTTTTTTACAATTTGAAATACACAAAATTAAATAGTTGTTACAACTATTAATGGTACATGTTAGTGCGATTACACATGTGTATAGGAGTTGATGGTGCTTCAACATTTAAAAGAGTCTAATTTTGAGTTATTATTATAATGAAGACTAATCAAATGCCTTACCTCATTGGGATCCATTGTATGGCACATAAAATCAACTTTGTAATTTAGAGCTTGTCCACAATGCCTATGGGTTCCAAATTAGAGGATGTTTTTCAAACATTATACAAGTTTTTTTTAAGCTCCCCAAAACACCATCTTGAATTCACCAAACTTGTTGAAAATGTATAAACTTAAGGATTGAAGGTTTTTTCAAAATACGAAAACAAGATGGATCAGCATGGACCATGAGTTGAGAAATTTTTTGGGGTCATTTATTCACAATATCAATTACAACCAAATTATGGATCCACTTTTGTAGTTCATTTGAACTTGATCAAATGACATTAATGTACATCAAATAAACTTGGTACATCTAATTCATGGATTTTTGAACCATTTTAAAGGGATATTTTGGATTTGTACACATATGTTTTCAAGCTAACCATGAAAACTCAAGCTCTTAAAACCATGGAAAAGCCCAAAGATGAGAATTCAATCACAAATTAATTGTGGCATCAATTTGCCATAAAAAATTTGTTGTCAATTCATCTTTCTAAGTTGATGAAATTTTGTTCAATTAGGAATATCCAAGTCATTGGTAATGTTGAAGATGAGAGAACATTTTCAACATTGACCTTCATGAAGTCCAAGCTTTGGAATCAATAGTAGAACATCTAAACATTGTTATCCACATGTTTGTTCACTATTTTCTCACCAAGGTTAATTTCCCTTTCCAAATTGTTATTCCATATTAAAATGACAGGTTATAATTGAAATGAATGCATACTTGTTGAATGCATTTTGAACCACCTACATGAACATGATATATTACAATATTAACATGTTCAAATTAATTGGTAAGCCCAAAATGTAATTAACAAGGTTGTTGTGAACACAATTGCATTGATAGGTATCTAGTTCAAGTACAAGATGCGCCATAACTAAAACAACAACAAAAAAAAATCCTTGGTGTAAGGTGTGCATGTTGACCACTAAACGTTTAATGGTTCAATGCAACATTTGATTTTGATCACCAAAAAAATAATTCTAGCCTACCTTTGGACACATTTCAACCAATTGAATCATGCAGTTTTGGATAAAAGTGAGTAAGATATGCCCTGTAGAAGTTGGAGGAATCCCATTCTACCGTAAACTATGGGCTAAAGTTCTTAAGCTTCTCCTTCACATTCCTAACTTCTCTTTCACATAAATTGGATGGTATTGTGGCCAGGCAATTCCTTTTTAAACTGCAACCTACAATTAGGGTTCCTTCTTGAGTTTTTAAACCCTCTTTTCATGCTTTCAACCCACCAAGTTTGTGCTTAGTTCTCTCGTTCATTTATCTTTCAAGCTCTTAATCCTCTTAACATCCTTTTCTCTTTCGAGCTTTTAGTCCTTTTACTTTTTTCAAGCTCTTGGTCTTTTGTTACAATTCAACTCTTCAAGCTTTTAATCCGCTTGCCCGTTCCTTTTTCAAGCTCCTTGTCCTCTTGTTGCATTTTGACTTGTCAAGTTCATGGTCTTTTTGCTCCTTTTTTTTCAAGGTCTTGGTCCTCTTGTTCATTTTTCTTTCAAGTTTTTGTTATTCTTGCCTAGTTTGAATTTTCAAGCTCTTGGTCTTCTTGTTCATGTTTGATATTTCAAGCTCCTAGTCTTTTCGCTCTTGATTGACCTCTCAAGCTTTTGGTCTTATTGTTGCAATTCAACTTTCAAGGTTCATAACCCTTGTGTTATAGTTTGATGTTCAAGGCAATTGGTCCTCTTGTTGCAATTCAACCTTCAAAGTTCATGAAACCCCACCCACACCCCTCCACCCCCCCCACCCCCCACCTCCTTGACTTATTTTGTAGATGGTTGTAAACTTGTTACAACATGGCATCTCCTTATTTACCTTTGTTTTGCTTGTTTGCCTAGCTATTTGTTGAACTAATATCTAAACCCTAGGTTAACACATGTATACCCTAATGAATGTGCTTTAAATCTAGCTCTAAAATTGTCGTGAAAGTGATCACTAGCTTCTTTTACAAAATTTGTAGTTAAAGTTGAAACAAAGTTAACTCTTGCACATTTTTTCAATAATTTATGAGCTATTCTTTTGAACCCAATTACCATTTTTATAATTTTCTTAGATTCTTTTCTTTGTCCTTTCACTTCATTTCTTGATTTCTTATGTTGTTGCCTTGTCCATGGTCTTTTTTTGTAGGATTTTAAATAATGATCAAAAGTTATAAATTGTGATTTTGAGTAGTTTATTAATGGTTTTTTGCCCCTAGTTTGTCCAATAGGTAAATGGGGCAAGGACAACAAGTTGTGCATCTTCATGATTTCATGGACCACATTAGGATAATCTTGGATTTTTTACTTCAACTATTAAATACAAGGTTGATTATAAGTTCATCAAATTCCTTTAAGGTAGCTTTTATAAGCCCAGTAGGATTTATTACATGTTCATCTAATTTTGATGGCTTTACAATAGAGCTATGAAGCATTTCCATGTAGTGTCAAATTGGTTCACTTCCTAATGTTATGGGATTATCTGTTATATTTAATAACTTTGTTGTATTATATTGTTTTTTTCAATGTTGATTTTTTTCAACTTCATCATTTGAATTGTAATCATCTTCACCTTCACTTGTTGCTAGTGTTGTGTATATGTATGAAAGGCCAATCCTACATTCCATTGCCTTAGGGTTTAGAGGACGTGTTCCACAAAACCTAAATCCAAATCTGATGTAAATTTTTTTGTGAGCGATTGGTTTAAGGCCTTGTCCACCCATGCAACCAAATGATTTTTTCCAAGTTTTGAATATTTGGCAAGCCATGGCTCCATCTCCTTCCTTCCTAAATGTTGTTTTGAATGGTTTAAATCAAGTTACATCTAAAGATTATAGTCCATAGGGTAAGGTGATTATATCTAAACCAAAGTCTTGTGCACGTTCTATTGATTCTAAGGTAACATGAGTTCCATGCCCATTTAGAATTACTAAATGACAATTGGTTGTAAAACTCCCACTTGGAATAGACTATTTGAAGAAAGAATGAAACTTTTTAAACAAAAAAAATGCCATCCATGTTATTTTGTATTGCCATGCATGTATTTGTTTTGCAAAA
>Ga0209208_10001886_pt1 | contig 29987 bp, 31 predicted proteins | sample S1TSphfallax_3_FD_187694 | JGI IMG/M metagenome (GOLD analysis project Ga0209208, IMG submission 187694) | Host-associated microbial communities from peat moss isolated from Minnesota, USA - S1T2_Fd - Sphagnum fallax MG (SPAdes) (version 2) | ecosystem: Host-associated > Plants > Peat moss >...
TAAGGAGTCAAGCTCAGGTTTACAAAATTTCCTGTGTTGTGCAGAATTTTTTGATGATATGCAGGGTTGGTCTAGCAAATAAATCTGCTTCATTGCTTTATCATGAGCAATCAACTGGGTGCTTCAGGCTATTTAACAGTAAAGCCTGGTTTGCTATCCACAGCATCAGATACTGGCTGTCTACAGGGGCTTGCAGGGATAAGTAGTGCAATGATCAATACATGGCCCTTCATGTTAGTCTCAGGGTCAAGTGTGCAGGCTGACATTGGGAAAGGGGATTTCCAGGAGCTTGATCAGATGGGGATTGTAAAGCCCTCATTCTGGAAATGCACACAACATTTCTGAGATTCCTGGAGTCATTCACAAGCATTAGCATCAGCAGTTGCTGGCTGACCTAGAGGCACTTAGGTCGAGTTATCTTCAGATGTTCTACACAAAGATGTGACAGGGATGAGGCAAAACTGTTGCTTGCGTGTGTAGAGCCATCAATTTTAATCCAGGCTAGAGGGATGGCTCTGAAGGAGCTTTTAGTTGGACATTAGGAAATGACAGAAGCAGTTGCTGTTGAAATGCTAAGAAGCCTTGACAGTTTCAGTAAGGGGGCCATGAACTCACATGCTGGAAATTCCTGAAAAGTGATCACAACCAGATGTATGGACACTACAGGTTATACCCAGTTTCATGCTTTTGCAGATTATATTGACTGAAAAATGTCTCTGATTTTGAATGCTGAATATCATTTGCATTTCAATGCGAGCCTGGTTAATTGATATTTTGAGACTCATTACCTGTCTTGTTCCTGAACATTTTTGGCTTGCATGCTGCTCACAATCTTGGATTGAGTGAGGAAGCCCAGAAGCCAGCTGTGATCAACATTACAGTTGACCCATCTGATGGCTCTGAAAGTGTCTGAATTGGACATCCAAACTAGGAAATATTTTGTTATGTAGCTAGTTGCCATTGATTCTGTTCTTCCGGCTGATTTGGGGAAAACTGACTTCATGTTCTCACATGACCTGACCTCATTGAGTGAAGCCATTTAGATCAGGTAGCTAAATGCTCTATTGAAAAAGCTGTGGGAGATAAATGATTGTTCACTTCAGGTGGGCTGATACCTGATACATTGTTGCACACATTGCAGAACTTCTCTATTCAAGGATGATCTAAATGTGATGGTCTGATCATGAAGCTAACACTATATGAGCTCTTCTGTGTCAGCCTGAGGTGATGGAGTAATATTGCAATGGTCTCACCCTGGGGACTGGCTATAAATGCTCACACTAACCTCATCTCTCTATGGTTGAGTTGATGGAATGATGGAAAACTGGGGGGAGCTACCAGAAACATGTTTTGTTGCCAATCTTAGTTCTTCTGTAGATGTGATATGGTTCTGTGGTAATGATCATCCCAAACATTTGCTTTTCTGTAGTTGTACAAATCACATGTCAGCAGAAAAGTCTTATGGCAAATAATGTTACATTAACTTTCCCTGACCTCCTTTTCAACACTCATGGACTCAGATTATTTGAAGCTATAGCTGACTTTGCTGAGTTGTAGTACCTTGCCACTGCAAAGGTCCACTCTTGACAGACTGTAAATTGTGCTTCCATATAGATGAGCATTCTTTGCAAACTCATAAGTACTGTTGCAGCAATTGGGCATGAAGATGGATTGCCTGCATGTGCATGCAGCACCAAATTGAACCTTCAGCTGTTGAATATCTAATTATTGGAGTGGGGACAATCTCCTTATATGCTTCAACCTTTTAGCGTATTGGACTCATCTTGTTCTGTATTTGAATATTTCAACTACCCCAATTCTCCACTTTCTCAATTATTCATTTGTTGAATCGGTGTTGCAACTTAAATGATTCCCTGGACAATAATTGTCCACCCTTTGAGCTTTGGAGCATAGGCGATGTTATCTTTGTGTGTCAATGGACACTTTTGTCCCCGTTAACAGCTTGTGCAGACCAATTAACTACACAGAATTGAACATCAGTAGAACAATCATAGTTCAAGTAGGTCAAGAATAGGAACTTTAGAATCTCCTTTTTGAACTGGTGCTCTGCCCTTTTACAAGGCTGAAATGTTGGGAGGCCATCCATTCTATGACTATTCCCAGCTGAAAGCTCTTAATTGCCAGAATTCTCATGGGAACCATTGCAGTCACTCATATACAGAATTTTGAGGGAATAATATTATGTCATTTTTTTAGAGTTCTTCATATTTGCATAAATCTCATCCAAGGTCATCATCAATTACATGTCTGTATCTCGTATCCATGATTTAACATAATAGTTGAATGACCTTGTCAAGGATCATAAATTAATACAATCTTCCCTTTTTTTCAAAGTGTAATCTTCCCCTTTTGAGAAAGCTAATCCTTCTTATTGAAAAAAGGTGAGAAAATCCTTTATGTAAAGATAATGGGCACACACCTGACCATTGTGCTGTGCACCTACAAGTCCACCCCTATTGGGCTTGCCTGCAGACTTACATGACACAATCATCAAGAGCTTGCTCATTTTGTAAATGGTTTCCAGTACAATAATGATGATGGAGCAAATACTGGCTCTTTTATTGGGTAGGGTCAAATACACTTCTATAAGATCAAACACACTTCTATAAAAATAACTAGGAACTTGGAATTAGGTTAAAAGTTTAAGTACTTTGGACATAAAGCTCTAGAAGTATGTAAGGGGAGGCAAATGATTTGATATTCCACCTATTTCAAAGACATTCTCTATAGTTATTGACAAATAACCAAGTTACCTAATCTGAAGTGGTTTAGGTTTAAACCCTAAACCCTAAACCCTAAAACTAAATAAAAGCAATGTAAATATTGTGGCATGCACCTCTTGCATTTTTACACCTTCATTTTGCTATGGAGGTGTTATAGAAGAGCTTGTTTAAAAATAACCCATTGCAATAATGACTTGTCCGAGATTTCCCAATGTATTTGAAGAGTGCCTAAAGTCCATAATATTAGCCCTTGACATGAGAGGTCACCTTACCTTTTTCTCTGGGGGAGCTCTTACATTTTTGCAAGGACGCATAGTTTTTTCTTTCCACAATTAATGAGTAGGATCTTGATGGTTAGATATGAAAAACAAGCTCTAATAGCTCATTGCTTATTAGGCTACTTCTTTTGTACTTTCTTCTGAACCAAACTTTTGACGGGATGGGATCCACGAACACTCTCGACACTCGTCTATCTGCAGAGGGTGAGCGTTTGGCGTCTTGCATCCAAATAATGGACTCCTTTGCAGTGCGGGTGATGATTTGGAGAACTCTTTGGGTCCCACTCCACCGAAAAGGGTTCATCCTAATTATTTCAACGCGATTTCAACAAGGAATAGTCCTCCGCCGGTCAGGTCCCACGTAATAATTCCACCACCAAGGGATTCGGGAGAGGATAGATCTATCGCCACCAGCTTAGAAGCGCCCATCATCCTCAATTATTTTCTTTCCTAGCGTCAGTCTTTTCACCGACTTTCCTGATCGCATGGAGCAGTAATTGCCACAGGTCCCCCCGCCCATCTCTTATCCAAGAGATGTCAAAATCCTACCAACCAATTCCTAGTTGCGCTTCCCTTGTGAGAATTATACCAGCGGTAACACTCTAGCTCGAAGTAATCCATGAAAAATTGCAAACAGTTTGTAAAGAAGCTGTAGTAGGTCGAGGAGAGAGACGTCGCAGAAAGTTAAAACACCCCAATGGAACATTTGCGGGGTGACAGAAAAAGGACCTTGGTCGCCCCTGCACAGTTCTGCTACAGGGTTTGACTAAAATTTTGAAAAGTGAGAAATGAATACAAATTTTGATGAATTGTTAATTCAAGCGGAGCAGAAAGTAGGCTGTGAAGTTCTTGCAGAACACATCACAACATCCACCGCGCGGTTCTGCGCAAAAACGATGAAGGGCACAAAACGACAAGACTTGCAAAGCTCGATGGGGAAGGGGGTGTTTAACGCCCCCCCCAGAGAGACCAGCTTCTGCTGATTGGTATCTTTCCACTCCAATCCATTTTCGTGGGTTTTTTCCACGCAGTGGCATGTAGCCGAAATTTCGGTGTCCAGACATGTCTGCAGGTAGACTGCCATTGTCTGACTGATATGGGGGTTGGTCAGGAAGTAAATTATATAGAAAAACGATTCTGGTCTCCTGAGTCATCGCCCATGCATGAGATGCATGGTGGAGGAGCAAAATTTATGGCCGCGACGTGATGGGTCAACACTCAAGACTTTTTACATGATCAGTCGAATATGGTCAGAAGTATGATTCCAATCTCACGTAGATATATAGACCGGGAATCGATCATACAGCTGGATTGATACCAGTGAACATATATTAGTGAGCATCGACTCAAGTCCTTGCCACCCGCCGCGTGTGGGCATTAGGATGTCAGACCTAGTTGTTCGGCATGGCCGGAGCTAGTGCATGATGATCTCAAGCACCGCGTAGTCTCAAGTGTCGTGATGACGAGATCTGTATGGAGCACCTAAAAGTGAAAGACATCATGAGTACCACCAGATACTGTAATCATTAATCCTAGTCTTTCTGTATAAGCTCCGAAAGCATTGGAATCTAATCTGTAATCTGCTGGTCTAGAACTTTCGGATTTTGGTTGGCCCTGTACAGAAGACTTGTAGGTGTACTACTTGTCTGGGATTTCTCTCAAATGCTTCTTCCCCTTTGTGCATTCATTCCAGCACTTATTGGATGGAGGCGCTGCATGCATGCGCCGCTGGGTGGTGAGATGTCCGTTTGTAGTGGTATTCTGTTCTATGAGACTCTTCTTCCACTTCTTCTTGGATTGAAAGCACTTTCGCCCCTTCATTTTCATGATCGTTATGTGCTGCTGCTATCCCGCTACGTCACTCTGTTTGAGTTTCCTTTTGCAGCCCTTAGAACACTCTAGCTCTTCTTGTTTCTCTGCCGACGTTGAAGAGAGGCAGCTTCTCGTGACTTTAGAGAAACCACACTTGTAGAACCTGCAATTATGCAGCTAGCAAGTCTCCCATCAAAGGTAGCTTACAACCTCCAGCAATCCTACTTCAATCTTTGTTTTTTGCAACCTATGAGTACCTGCTTTCTATGGGCTTCTTTCGCCCTTGCATTGCTTCTTGACAATAGGACACATGATGATCTGCAGTTAATGGTCGTATGGACCTCGTAGAGCGGAGCCATCATATACCCAGTCCCTAGTCCCCAGTTCCTCCTGATCTGCAGGCCCAATTGCATCTGATGGAAGGTGCAATTGCCATTTCAATGCACTCTAGAGTCTACAGCCAATTGTTGCAGACACAACAATATTTGAGGATTTGCACTGTGAAGCAGGCAGCTCTCCAACACAAATTGCACCAATATTAGATACGAGGGTTGGACTGAAGGCATGCATGTAGCGGTTGCCTGAAGAAAGAAATAAGCAACTTCACAACGGTCCACAAGCTAGCTAGGCATCTGGAGATCATTACTTGGTTCTGAAGATCATGGCGCTGTACTCATGCCACAAGAGGATAATCATTACCGCCATGCTCGTATTGGGAATTTTGACAATTGCCAAACTGGGACATGCAAGCTTTGAAGGCGATGTGCTTATCAACAATATCGGACCTGCGCTAGATCCATCTGGTCAGCTTCTTCAGTCGTGGACTCTAGGAGGCAATCCTTGTTCAGGCACATTCAAAGGAGTGACATGTAATTCAGGTATTGTAATCTGGTTTCATGAGCACTTCGAGACCAATAGCTGATTTAGGATCTCGACACTTCGCTGAACACTTGAATGTAGAGGGAAATTCACTGCGAAAATGAGTTGATAGATTCACGGTTCCTAGTTTGATTCACGATGAGCCAGCTTGATGCTCGTGACCGGAGATTGTTGTAAGTCCATGTCCTGGCAAGAATATGTACTGATGGGCACTTTCTTCTGGAGTTACCAGGGGGCAGTGTCGCGAATATCTCGTTGCAAAGCTGCGGCTTATCAGGCTATATTCCTTCACAATTCGGCCTCCTTTCGAGCTTGCAAGGTACATCCTATAATGCACCCTCACATAGCTTAATTCGTTGTGTTGTCATCTTCTTGTTGCCGGAGGTGGACATCTTTTTCATCATATGTCGTGTTGGTGTTGATGCCTTCTGCAGTGCTGGAGATTTGCTGCAACAACTTAACTGGGAGCATCCCGGAATCACTCGGCAGCCTGAATCTGACATCCCTTGATGTTCATGACAACTCTCTCTCCGGTCCGGTACCAACAGGTGAGTAAATGTGAAGAAAGATGATCAAAGAGTGCACACTGCACAAGCTGCCTATCAGATACACATTTGTTTCATGGCCATTGTTATAGCCTTTGCGAATTGTGATCCTAAGAGCATGTGCTCCCCAGCTGTGCTCAGTATGTCACCCTGCACAAAAAAATTGGATGAAGAAAAAGTCTACATATGGCGGTTTGGCTCAGTCAAATGGTTTTGGCCCAGCATTTTTGCACAGTTGAATTTGGTTTGCTCAAAGTGGAATGTTGTGCACCTTTGTTCAGGATTGATCCATGCAGCTGGTAGCTTCAACTATGGCAACAATAGTGGGCTCTGCAGCCCCGGGAATGACACAATTCTTCCGAGTATACCTGTCTGTGAGTCTATAGTCCAAGGCAACGTGAAATCCTGGTCCAGATTGAATATGCTGAAGATGGTGGCAAGTATTTTCATGGCAGTTTTCATTGCCATGTTGGGTAGTGCAATCGTGATCTTGTTCATTGTTTGGGCCCGATCAAGAAAAAGACCCCGCATTAGTGACGGCTCAGAAACCTGTAGCATCCCCAAAGAGGACACGTCCCAAGAATGTGAGACCGAATTGAAGGTTGCTGAGAGTAGCAGCAGTTCCAACAGATTTTTCAGGAGCTTTGGAAGCACACGTGGTAGCTATGGATCAACTTTACAAGGCAGCTCCTGCAGTGGAAGTATGTCGGATCACCAGCTAGCGAGGGTGCTTGCAGCATCGTCGTTTGCATCATCAGATCAGGAGAGCCCATTACCACCTAGTCCGTCAGAATTTCGGTTATGGATTTCGCTCAACGAGCTGGAGATTGCCACAAATTATTTCTCCCAGAAGAATCTTCTTCGAAAATCCGCGCACTCGGCAGTCTACAAAGGAACGCTGCCATCTGATGGTTCCGCAGTTGCTGTCAAATGCGTATATAATACACGGTTTTGGTTTGGGAAGAAAGACCTGCGGTTTGTAATCGAAGCTTTGACACATATCAGCCATGAGAACGTGGTCCAGTTCAAGGGCTTTTGCGTAACCAAAGGTGGATCTGAATGCTTTCTGGTCTACCCTTTTGTGGCTGGTGGCACTCTTGAGCAGCGACTCCATGGAAATGTCTCTCAAGAAAAGTTCCTCGATTGGGCAATGAGGGTGAAAATCATGGGCGATGTTGCAAAAGGTAAGTATTTACGTATTTTGTTCCATCATGCGTCTCTCATCAAAATGGAAGAATTAGTTAATTGCAAAAATGTAGCCAAACCCAATCTACACAAAAGTGATGCATGCTTGTCTTTCTTTGAACCTACCTCTTCCAACCCCAACTATCTCACTCCTTTGCCCTACTACATCCCCCACCTACATGGATATGAAACAGGCAAAAAAACGTTGAGCTTGTTTCATATGCATGTTATTCATATGAAAATCATCCATTAATCTACCTCTTTCAAGCCTGTCGGCCTAACCTTTTTCCTCTACCCACCTACAAGAATAGTTTTAAGTTTAGGATAAATAATGATGAACTATTGAAAACCATATGGAAACATATGAGAACCTTGCCCTTGGGGTCAAGGGCATTACACTCTTATGAATGAATTTGCCCTATCACCCAATTTCTTCAAAGTAATTGTAAATGTAGTGAATCCACAATATTAGGGGAAAAAATTGCATCTGCCCATTGTGATGCTCTAACACCAAATTTCTTAAAGTGCATCAATAGAAAATGTAACAAAACCCAATATTAGGAAGAATTTGCAAATGGAGCAAGTGTTACACTCTGTGAACCCGTGCCCAGAGAGGTTTGTGGAATTAAGCCCATTACCAAATTTCTTCAAGGGACTTGTGAATGTAGGAAAACCCAATATTATCAGGTGCCCTCTGAAAAGATATTACCATAGAATGGAAGAACATTGACAAACATTTTACTTGGAAAGTGCCATTCGTAAACCAACCCAGTTCATGTTTCTTTTGCAGGGCTTCAATACTTGCATGACGGTGGGAACCAAGCAATTGTTCATCAAAACTTGTGGGCAGGAAACATACTACTTTCAGACAAAGATGGAATGGCTCTACTATCAGATTATGGCTTGAATGACATCATAGCAGAAGAAGACACATACTCCAGTCAAAAACTATTGGCATCGTTAGGATATTTGGCACCAGAGTACGGATACATGGCACGCCTAAATGACAAATCCGAGGTTTACTCATTTGGAGCACTCTCCCTTGAACTACTAACAGGCAGAAGACCTGTTTTTGTTGATGGAAAAAACCGCTCAAGTTTCATCAGCACATATACTTGGGTTAAGACATTGTTGCAGTCGACTGGAAACATCAGTGAGGTCATAGATCCAAGGTTAGGAGCGCTGTATCCAGCTACCAAGGCAGCAGGGCTCCTTAACATTGCTCTTTCATGTATGGTGGAGAATCCACTCGACAGGCCAACTATGGGGACTGTAGTCGAAAAGTTAAATGCTTGGGATGGACAGTAAGCTTCTTACATCATTAATTGTGTTCACTCTCATTGTACAGTGATATCTAAACTATAGACACACTGTTTTGAGGAATGCTGTCTATTGATGTGTTTTGCACATCAACTCTTGTAATTTTATGTAATTTTCTCTTCCTTGATTTTCACTGGAACTGAAAAGCCTTGGGCACTTAAGAAGGCTGGGATTTGTTTGTTAGTGGGATCTTAATAAAGAGGTCCCCATACTTTTAAAATAATCAGTCAGCAGACTCTTGTATACTTTGGCAATAAACAGTCATCAGAGGTTCAATCTTAGGAAAAGAACACCAACATCATCACAGAAATTCGGTAATAGTCATTTTGAACTTTCAGTCCAATTCAAATTATAGATACCAGTAATGGATCTTGAGATGCTATTGACAAGTCAGAGTTCTTGAATTCTGAAGACAATAATGCAGAGATCAAATGTTGCATCTCCCACAACCACAAATGATTATTGGCATAGTAAAGGTTTAGCCAGCAGGAATTCTTTAACCCCCGTTTTCTCTATTTCTAAGATGTTTTCCTAAGAATGTTCTGGTTATATTTATGTGCAACAAAGGGCCTCCTGCAACCTAAGGATGGATCTTGAAGAACCCAGCTGTTCACCACTTAAATGGATACTGAGTGTCTCATAAAGTGAACTTAAAAATTTCTGCACCATTACTTACTTTAAATAAGTCGACCTTAAAGTGTTGAAAAATGACTCAACAGCAAGGTGATAGAGATTTCAGATCTAAAAACATATCAGCAAACAAAAACAAGAGAAAACAGAACAAAGAATAAGGAGCAGTTGAATAACAGCAACAGATACTTGTGTTCAGCAACCTTTGACAGCAATATGTATGGCATTTACAAACCACCAGAATGTCCCCACTGACTTTAGACACACATCTTAAGCACCCTTCAACAGCCACATGTATGGTATTGTCCAACAACCACAACATCCCACTGACTATATCAGCTTCTGAGCAGCAGGTGGATATGTAACTATATCTCTCATAGGAATCGAGAAATATCCATTCTCACTATTAAGAAAAGGAAAAACAAGGCTAACACTTCTGCATTAAGACACATAAATTTCCAGAGAAGGATAGTCAAAGCTGAGAACAAATGACCATTAAACAAATACCAAACAAGGACAAAAAACAATAATAGACATGCTTGCAGTATGAACAACAGTGCCAGTCCCACCCTATTCAGGGACCATCAACAGTGTGGTGGATATACGACAAACATACTGAGAAAATTCTCCCAGTAATGGGAAAACATAGCCATTAAACTGCATAGCTCAACAAAACATAACAGAGAAGCAGAAGACCAAAGAAACCAGAAGGATAGTGGAATTTAAACAGAGAGAGAAAGAAGAAAAGAAATAAAAGAGAAGGAAAGGAAAGCCTCTAACAAAGGAAGCTGGAAAAAAACTGAACTTAAAGGGCATGAACTTCCGAGGACAGGACAGAAACCAAATTGCAGGCATGGTGCTGGTACAGCTACACCAGGTGAAAGTTGATGAAGATAAATCTTGCCTTACTCATCAGAAATAGAGTGAAGTTTGTTCAACTGTTTGCAACTTAAGTGACAAAAAGCTTGGGTGCCATGAAAGGCACCACTCCTGAACCACTTATCATGAAATCAAACCCTTTGAACATGGCATCAGGCAACCTTGTTCCTCTGATCATAGTTTGTGGTTTGATTCCTCCACAACTGAGGAACTCACCATCGTCGAAGCCCCCGGGCTACCATAGGATCCGATGGACATTCCACAGCCACATGCCCACGGCCCCCACAGTTGTTGCAAATAGTCACCTGTAATTGGCAGTTGAGATTAATCCCTGATTATGTCTAACAGGCCTGATTCCATCCCTCAAGCTACCTATGTCTTAGATCAGATGTAACCCTATTAAAAGCCAGCTTCAAAGGACCTGACAGGTGAAAGATACAGATATGATAATGTGAAGCCCACTAACAGAGCTACATACCTGAAGACAATCCTTGCTTTTGTGACCAGGTTGATGGCAGTTATGGCACACCATCTCAATGAAGCTTGGCACAACAGATCTTGGAGCAACAACAAGCTGAGGACAATCCCGAGCAATATGACCAGGTTGGCTGCACCCATTGCACACAGGGCTATTCACACAGTCCCGAGCTAAGTGTCCTGACTGTCTACAGTTGTTGCAAGCCTTCTCATTGGGACAGTCCACTGCAAGGTGTCCAGGTCGGTAGCAGTTGTTGCAGAGCCGCGCCTTCGGAATCCCTACTTCCTGGGCTGCACAACCCTTTGCAATGTGTCCAGGCTTTCCACAGTTGTTGCAAATTGGCTCACTGCGACACTCACTTGCAATGTGACCAGCCTTCTTGCAGTTGCGACACAGTGGCTCCATTGGGCAAGCAGCAGCAATATGACTGTCCCAGAAACACCAAAGACATAAGGAATGTGAACAGATAAACTCTCTGCCTCAATTTTACTTAAAAACTCTGCGTGGTTATGCTTCAATTGGAGGCCCTCTCCACTGAACCTGCACAAAGCTAACAGACTATAGCTGTGACCCTGTCTCTATATTTGACCCTTAATATGATGCAGCAGTTTCTTACCAACATCACATCTGCGAGGATGGAGACTGTTTGCCCTTAACAAAGTTAAAAGAAGCATTTTAAGGGGATTTTATGGGGAACACATGGCAACAGCTCCTCAAATACAAAATAGGAAACATGAGCTGCTAACTCACCCTGAAACACCACAATTGTTACAAACTGATGCATTGGGACAGTCACGGGCAAAATGGCCTGCACGTCTGCAATTGTTGCACAGCTCAGCTGGAGCTCTGGAAATGATCACACATATCAGAGTTAGTTCCTGACCTAGCCATGAAGGAAATAGGATAATACCAACCGATTGACCTGTAGGAATAACTTACAAAGTCCTTCCTAAACTAACCAACACAACCGGTGACACAAGTGTCACAAATGCTTCAGGTACTGTAGCCTGCTGAATACTGTCCTCCATCTCTCCTCCAGGTATCTAGAGAAAAAAGGGACCATTAGGAAATCCTAACTGATACCATGAATGGTGACTCCCATGCGATACCGAAGGAAGTAAAAGCAAGGTAAGATGTGTACCCTGTCCAAAAAACTCCAACAAAAAATTTCCCCACAACCCCTTCCCCAACTCTTCATCGACATCCACAAGACACCTATCTCCAGTTCATCATCACACCTTACATATTTTCCCTTCCAACAACCATTTCTTCCCACCTTCCTCAAAACCCTACTTCCTTCTCCACCCCTTCAACAGCTCAAATATCATCCACCACCCCCCCCCACCCCATGCCCAACACGCTCAACATCATCACGCCACTACCCTCATCCCCACAAATCCCTCATTTCTGCCTTCTTTTTTCCCTCTTTCCAGATTTTTCTTCTTGTGCTTCATATACTTCATCATCATCGTCATCTTTTCTTCTTCTTCTTCTTCATTATCTTCATCACCTGGTCGAAGCCGAACGGACCCCGAAACCCCCGTTCTCACGCCCATAGCTCTTGTATGGCAAACTCCGCCTCAATGCCCTCTTCCCCACAATCCCGCTCTGCATCCGCCGTCGCCCACCACTACCACCACCACCTCCTCCTCCTCCTGCTGTTGCTCCTCCCCCGCCATTTGTACCGCGCGCAGCTAGGTCGTCCAAGCTCATACCCAGCTTGGTCTGGGTATCCAGAGACGCCGACATCAAACCCTAACCCACTCCACCCACCTGTAATCCTCCACACTGCCTCTTCGGCAGATCCTGGTCTCCGCTACGTCCTGAGAGAAGCTCAAGCTCCGAAGCGACGGGTTTGGCCACCGCTGTTTACGGCTCGGCCGATGAAGAACGCCGAGCGATGAGAAGAACGAGTTACCAACAAAAATAGACAGAAACAACTGAATTTAAAAGAAATCTCAGAAAAGACTTACGGTTAGGGTTGAAGGAAAACTTAGGGTTAGGGTTAGGGCTGAAACGTTATCCGATGCCATACTGCATGTCAAATTAGGGTTGGAGGAGGACGCACCCATGTCCCTCTGAGCTCCCTCGTCTCATCTTTGGCCCTGTGTTTTGTATTGATATCAATAGCTGCTACAGTTGGAGGTCAATGGAGCATAGCAACTGCCCATAATGTGATCGTTGGCAATATCATGGTCTCGAGCAAATGTTTTGTTCTCTTCTTCCCACTCAGTACCTCTGCAGTTTCGGTATGCTGTTTCTGGTGTTGTTGACGTGCAGGTGCCCTGGCAATTGAGGTTCAGCTCGGGAGTTGTTGTTGAGGTATGGGGGTGCTTGCAGCAGGGCCTAGCTTGCAAGAGCTGGTGTCGTTCACCCCGGGAGTAGAATTGGATGAGTCGGCTCCGCTGTCGGCCTCCGACCTCCACACGCTGCTGGACAGAATCGAATCTCGCTCCGAGGAGATCAAAGATCGTGTGCACAAAACGGTGACCAAGAATTACCGTCAGTTTTTGAGTATCATCTCCGGTGCCAATGGAACCGTGGCGGACGTCGAGGCCGTTGCTCGGGATCTGAAGTCTATTCTCGACGCACTTGGGGAGAGGAGAGAAGAAGGGGTGGGGGGACAACGGCAGGACGGCGGTGGGACCGAAGCTCGTCTTTCGTTTGATCTCGAGATTTGTCAATTGGCTGCAGATGCGGAGAAGTTGCGTCGCGATGGGGAAGAGAGAGAGCAGGCTATTGCTGTGGTGCAAGCCATTGCTGAGCTTCACGAGACCTTGCAGAGCACGGAGAGGGAGTTCCTTGACGGTCGCTTGATCGAGGCCTCAGGTGCCTTGTGCGAATTGCGGGAGTCTCTCGGTTTGCCTGCAGACTGGACAGGTGACAGGGATGATCAGAAAGCTAGGGAGCATCAAGAGAAGATCAACCCATATACGTTCTTACAAGACGCCTGGGTAATTTGCTATTCAAAGGTCAGTCAAGCTGCCCCACCCACAATGTGCATATTTCTGAAGTAAATTGAGCTTTGGTGGAAACCCTAAGCCAAAATTTGGAAGTAATTCTCTGGTGTCAGTGCTACTTACAAGATTGTGCAATTGTTGCAGTTAATATCATTCTTGGAGGATCTATTCTTGCAATCAGTGGTGCTGGATGAAAGTGCATGTGAGCTGCGTGTGACACCATGTCTGCCCTGTGGAGATTCTGATTCTGGGGTGGATATAGTTGAAGTGGAGCTGTGGACCATTCTTGCAGCAATGGATGTGCGTGCTCAGATCATTTGCCAGCTTAATTGCATCTGTCTCTTTGACTTAGCCTTTATCTATGATTACAACAGTGAATGTGAACTGCACGTGTTTTCACAGAATGTTGGGATGCTCAGCATGCGGCTTGCAAAACTAGGTGATATTCTGTTCAAGGGAGTTCTAGAGCCCATTCTTCATGATATGCAAATTGAGGTGGTGATTGGGGAGCTGGTGAGCAGCACGAGCCAGCAAAGGAAGGCTGTTCTCAGTTGGAGGTCTCATGAATATCAGGTGCCTGCATGTGCCCTTGCTGTAAGGTCTCTGACATTTTTTTCAGTTACTGTTTAGTCATCTTGAAAATTGGATTTCAAGCACTACTTACTGGCAGTTGCTATGTTTATGAACTGATCAATTTGGGGGTGGGAGGGATGTCTCTCTCAGTCAGACATTGCAGGACAAAAAGATGTGTATTCAAAACTCATCAAGGTTTTCAGCTTTTTTAGGACAAATCTGCTGGTTGAGAATGACCAATGGGTGCAATGCCTGGGGCATATCATATGGCCTAGACTGGCAGAGGCCATCATTACAAAACAGCTACGTAAGGTATTGTCAATGGATTTCAGGTTTTTGTCATTGTTCTGCTGTTGTTGTCCAAAAATCTACAGATATATTCTCTGGTGTTTTCTAGGAAGACATAATTTTTTGGAGATTGGTATTGCTGGTGTTCTTTGTGTTGCTGGCTTTAAGAGTCAATCTCTTTCTATTATTAAAAAAAATTGCAAGCATGCTCATTTTATCATGAAACATCATGAGATTCTGGTTGGACATCACTCAGATTCCAGCAAACCATCCTGTCATCTTTGAAATTTTCCAAAGGTGAAGTTATGCAGAAGTGAAGTGTTTAGACAATAACTTGCTTTTTGGTGCAACTTTGTGAGCCTAAGATAGCTGCATGAGGTCTGTATCAAACCTCATATTTTTTATGTCTTTTGCAGTCTGTTCCAAATGATATTGCAGAGCTTGCAGAATTTCAGAAGTTGGCCAATGTCACAGCAGAATTTGAGGCATGTTTGGGAAGCACAGGCTTGATTCCAGACTGGGATGAGACCAAAGGTGATAGGCTTAGCAAGTTCTCATCAGATGTGGAGGTCCACTTTGCCCTAAAAAAGAAGAAGCATGTGCTAGCAAAGGCACGTTATTTGCTTGTTCAGAATGACTACACAAAGTTTGAGGTATGATTCTTTCCTTAATGAACAAATTAAGTTCTGTCTCAATTGTTTCCAAGGTGATATCCTTCTAGGTACATCTGATATGATAATCATGTGGTGGCTGTCTTCCAGAGTAATAATGAGGAAATTGGCACAAAGGATTCAGATGAAAATGGTGATATGTCATTGTTGTGGGCAGAGAAATGTGCCATTACCTACCCAGCCAAACAGTTGCTGGAGTTGATGCACAAAACTCTGCAGGTACTGCAATAATGCCTGTGCTTTATGTAATGTTTGTAGTCTGATTTGATGTCAATTCAGATGCTTTGGTTGAGGAGAAGGTTGGAACATGCTCTTTTGCCAGTGGTTCCCTTTTTTGTATTTTGTATTGTTGAAATCCAGTCATTCTTCTTTGATGTCTGGGGATGATCAGGCATGTGATGCATCAGTTACCTTCAAAGGCTTTTTGTGCATTTTTCTTTGATCTCAGTGTTCCCTTCTTTGATATCATGGGGCATGTAGGATGCATGTATGTCAACTCCACAGATAGCAATGGAGCTCTATCACGCTGCTCGTGATGCCATTCTCCTCTATCGCTCCATTGTTCCTGTGATGGTGGGTTATGTTTCTGAAGGACACTTGCTTGTAAGTTGCATCACCTCTAAATTTGGTAACCAGAATGCCATTGTTCTCTCTTGATGACTCTTGTTCAACAAGATTTGCCTAGATTCATTCCTTGCAACTTTGATGATATAAGTTTTTGGTCTTTGAAGGTGGCAGGACAGCTAGATAGTGTACACCAGGTTACTGCACTCTGTCACAATGACTGCTTCCATATTGCTCACCAGCTACTCCTTCTGAAATTCCAGGTGACTACCCTCTTATTTGATCTTCCTTTGTTCTGTAATGGAACATTTGTTTTGGAAAGTGCCTCAGTTTGTGCCACTGGTTCTCCACTCAATGAAGAATGCTTTTGTTATAGTCTTTGCACACAGTAGTGATGGTTATGAGACTGTGTGGGTGGAGACAGTATTGTGGTGGACTTCCCTCCAATGTCCAGGAAGTCTTCACTTTTGTTGACTTGGTCCCACTGTTCCGCCGGCTGGGGTGTGATATTCTTGAGGGACATTTGCACTTGATCAAACTGAACCTTATGGAGGTGAGGTCTTACTCAGGGGTCCTTAGATATTGTCTCAACTGAGGTGAATTGTTAGACATGTCAGGGTTTTATTGTGGAACAGAATGAGTGAATGGTTATCCCTGTTCAGTTTTTTTATAACCCTTGACCATTAGGGTATGCCTGGTGATGACCACATGCTCTTGGCTTTCCTGTAACAATTCAGTGAGGGAACCCACTGATGCAAGGGTTAATTGAGAAAAGTGTGAATTGGTTTCTTCAGGGACCTTTTCCTCCAATTCTTTCACTGAAATTGCATTGTCTTGGGTCTTTGATTAGGATGTCTCAAGATTTTGTGAGCTCACAGACAAGGATTTACCCTGTAGCTTCTTAACCATCATCAGAGACCCTGGAAGAAGAGAAATGAGACTTTCACAACTGTAATCACTGGAAGCCTGGTTTCAGTACCCTACAGTACCCATTTGTACATGAGCACTTTGAAAAAGAATTTAAGTGATGACATGACTATATTATTGCAGGCTCTAAATCATGCAAATGGATTCCAGTTCACAGACCAGAAAAAGCACTTTGACACTGCCAACAGTGCACTACAGCAGGTATGTTTCCTTTTATTGTTTAGATTTGACAACAAATATGGAAGGTTGGTTCATTTCATACTTTCAGACCTGGTGTAGCTATGAAACATGTCTATACCCCCAAGGCTTCTGCCTGTACTTAAATGACTACAGTTTCACTTCTGTGGTTTTTCTGTAAGGAATATCATGTCAATGCTTGTCAAGGATTTTGAGAGGATATATCTCATCCTACAGTTGTTTACAGATGGACATGCAAGTTTGTGGACAGTGGCAGAGAAGCTTAGATGTGTGTCCAAGTGGCTTGTTTGTACCTTAGTTTGCTTGGTAGTCACCAGTGGTGTTTGGAGAATATGTTCAGGGTTCAGGAGATCTAAACCACTAACTCTATGTAGGCCTCTCTATGCATTAGGCTTAGATGCTTGCTTGTAGGTGAGCACACTTAAATGAAATGAAGCTTACCCTCACAAGCTTGTTGCAGCTTGAATGAGGATACTATTGACATTCTTAATTAACTATGTTTGCCAACAACATGACGAGTCTTCCCACTTCTGTAAATGCAACTGAAATTCAGGATAAAGATGACCAAAATTTCAGGCAGATTATTATATGCTAATCTACACCCACTGTTAGAAGCTGAGAAGTCAGTGGGTTGTAGTTGCAGCTGGTCACTGGCATTCATGGTGAAGGTGATAGTCTGGTACTTTGTGAGTGACATTTATAAGTTTATGACTACAGTGAGTCTTATCGTTTTAGTTTTGGTTTTGCTGGAATGGACAGAATAGTTTCCTTCAAATTGTTATCTTGAGTTCTCTCTGCAATCTCATGGATATGAGTTTGCATTACTGATTGCTTGAATGTGTCTGGTCCTTGCAGATGATGATTGTGTTGACCAGAGTGTTGAAGATATGGCAACCACTTCTAGCTGCCAGTCTATGTGAACTAGCAATGGGCAAGCTGGTTGAAGCTGTAGTTGGTCGACTTGTCAATGAAGTGCTGGCTTTTGAAGATATTTCAGTCGAAGAATGTGGAAAGGTATATCTTTCAAAATACTTTGATGACAGCATCTTAATAGCAGAAATCTCAGCCATATCCAGAGCTATTTTTACATGAAATTGTCTGTAGGTCCACTCTCAGCATTAAGAGGTCATTGATGTTGTCTTGTGTTTTCAAATAGGTGTTCTCTGATTTTTCTTGTGTCTGCTAGTAGTCACCACACTCATGGGAAGTGTTTGGTGCCTGAATTTGACAATTTTGTGTATATCTTGTTTTTGATGGATTGTGGATGGTTGAGCGCAGTTGCGCAAGTTGATGCTGTTGGCACTTGAGAGCTTGTCCCCACTTCTGGGGTCTGCCTCTGGAGAAGGCAATGGTCCAGATGTCACCCAATCAAGGGATGCTGCTGAAAAGTTGGTTCCTTCATGGCGCAAACTTGCTCGTCTTACAGGCATGTGAAGACTAAGAAGCTCTTCTCATTTGAGATTTCTGTTAAAAGTATCAGACCTCCTAAGTTAAGCTGCATGATTATATTTGTGTAGGTTTTCCAAGTATGGATCATGCTTAAATGTCAATATGTGTGACTGGAATGGGAGTTGAACCGATATTGAATTAAGTCTAGGTTTTTGGGGTTCTGCAGATTTGCTGGACATGTCACTCAGACCCATCACCCAATCTTGGGAGAGTGGAGACTTGACTTCGTGTGGTTTTTCTTCTGATGAGGTACTGTCACCTAGTCACCCAACAGGCTAATTAGTTGAACTAGTAATTTGGTGGATGACACAGCTATTGCATCGCCCTTCTCTTCTATCTGAGATCTCTTGTGAACCAGAAGACATCACCAGAGTTCATAACTCAGGTTCAGATTTGGACCTGACATCATCAGAAAGAACAACCTACACAAATAGATTACATTTAGGAGATCATTATTCAGTATGGGGGTCACAGTTCTCCATGTCAAAGATGTGTACACTAGCTTGCCTTCAGTGGAAAGCCAGCTAAATTGATGTGTCTTTATGTCTGTAGGTGCAAAAGTTGATCAAGGCCATCTTCTCTGATACCCCTCTGAGAACTGAATGTCTAGCCCGGATCTCTTCTCATTAAGGAGACTTGGTGGGGTTTCACCAGTGACTACTACTGAAATTGCGTGCAGAGTGCACCCTTTCATTATCAGCCATGGGTTCTGGCTATGCCTTATGAAAGCCCCAACAATTGGGCAGTAGGCTTACTGTTTTGGGTGTGGCAGCCATCATTTTGTGCCAGCAGCAATTATTCACCCACAAAGGTTGGGGTTTAGGGTAAGTTTGTGAATCTGAATGTAGCAAAAGGTGATGACCAAGTTTTCTTAGTCCATTTCACCTTGATTTACAAACCTTTGTGTACAGGTCTATTTAACCACAACTTGCCAGCAGAAGCATCTTCTCTTGGCCCCATGATTTTATCTACTGGGTTACTGCAACCAGACTGTAGACACTTACAATCCAGGACCATACTTTCAGTTTAGTGTCAAGGGTTTTCTTGCTTTGACCTGGTCACATGTTGGTCTCTAATGGTGTGCAGTAAATAGATGCTTGAGCCATTGACTTGTGGATATACATTCCAACAAGTTGGCCTCTCTTTAGGAAATTACACTTTTGTTGTGTGTGCCAAAGATCTTGTCTCATGGGCAAACTCCTGTAAAGCTATCCTGGTGTCATATACTTTGATTTGCTGGAAATGTGATATTTGCAATAACCATTCTCAACCAGAGTATGCGGATATTGATATTTGTATGCTTCATGTTCATTCAAATATGTCTATTACTACCTAGTTCAGGATTATCAATGGCCAGTGTTAAAGTTGCATTCTGAAGTTTTGTTTCTTTCTCAGATGTTCAGCCTTCTTGTCAATCTGCAGAATACATACTAACCTATCAAAATTCTATTAAATAACTAGGGGGCTGCTAAACGCAGAGAATTCTCATTTTGACATTTCTGTGTTTGGATGCTGACATAGTCTTTTTTACAGTGCAGAGGGCTTTGAAGATTGATTTTACAAGAACATCTTGAAGAACACTTGGTAACAGCTGCTTCTCATTACTTTTATTTCTTATAATTTCCCTTCATGCATGCATGCTGGATTCATGGCAAGTTTATGCAGTTTCCCTGATCACTCCAAACACTGGGTGGTCTTATCAACATGATGTTCTAATTTCTGGTATTCCAGCTCTATAATTGAACACATGTACAAACTAAGTAAATGGGGGAGAAATCACTGAATGACTGGCCAGAGACCTTGGTACATATGGGCTACTACTAACCCATAAGACCCAATATCAATATAACTTTCCGCAATTGGTTTAGAATCTACCAAAAAAATTGCAGTTAGGGTCATTCCACATTTGACTTGTCTCACTGTTCCACAAGAGGTTATGCTGCATCATGACCTCTTATGAGAGATTCTATATTTGCTATGACAACTGAATTTTGACTTTTGCTTGTGGTAATGTTTTGTTCTGAATTGAGGCTGAAAACATCTACTATGGAGCTGATAAACTTAATTTAGGACATTAAGTCCAATGCCTGCCAATCACATCAGTTAACTAAGAAAGAAATTTCAAGTTGTCCTCCAGCCCCAGTAGCAACATTTGCCCTTGCCTGTGGGGCAGATCCACAAGATCTCCACAGATTTTTGAAAAGTCATAAAAGAATATCAAGTCATCCAGTTGAATCAATATTTGCACAAGCAGCAATGTTTCAAAAACTGTGCAAAACAGTAGTGTACTAAAAACTTGCATTTGGCTGGTCTCCAGCCAAAAGCACTGAGATCTCCAGACCTCTACTAAATGCTTGGTTGAATACGAGGCGGGTCTGGAAGGTGGACATGAAGGGAAACCATGAGAGCAATGCAATTGGAATGAATATTACCATCCCCATGAAAGCATCATATAATCGTGCAATTCCACGCACTGACTTCCATAGGCCGACCTTTTCCACCACAGGCCTGACAGCTATTGCAATCTGTCCACACAAACAGAGTTCCAACAGTACCACCACTTTGTAAGCCAAAATTATTGTGAAATGGTGTTGCCATAGTGTTGTGTTACATAACTGTAATGACTCGCCCAGGATCAACATCCTTCCTGTGGGGCATTTAATGTACCATAATATCCTAAGGAAGTCAGACACTGGTCTATGACTTTAGTTTACTGATTAAAGTTCAGCCCTCCTGATATCTCCAGGTAAAAACAAGTGGTTGGTGTAAAATGGTGGCTGAAAACCAAACTCAGAAGTGGACTTGACAAAAATCAAACCAGTAGGTAGGTACAGTGAATAGAAACTAAACTACATCACATCATGACAAATCTACAAGGATTCACCACAACAAAATGGGGACCAAAAAACTCCTGGTAGGTGTTATACTTACAGAGAGAAGGCCCCAGCCTGTTGGTATGAGAGCCAGCCCAGCTGCAAACATGTCACCAACCGTAAGAGCTGTATCTGCAAGAGCAAAGGCCAGACCACCAATGCACGCCAAAAACAGCACTCCCTGAAACAGCCTGACTAGCAACTGGAAGTTTGCTGATGCTTTCTTGCTCAATGTAAAACCCTGTCATTCCCCATCAACAAGCATACATTAAAGAGTATCCCAGTTTAGGAATGGCCTCGTAGCGAGTTTAATCTTGCACTAAGACAACATTTGTACTATCACAGAGTATTCTAGAACTCAGCTTCAAATACATGCAAATCAAAAGAATTTCCAGAGAATGCAACAAGGCATTTGATACCAGATCAATTGCGTAATGCCTTAAGACCTAAGAGGCTGGCAACTGTTCATCAGCATCACAAGTAACAACTTATTTCTCTTGTTTAAATGATGGATCAGCTTTTTGCTTTTGGCATTTCATTGCACCTGAAAGTGAAACATAATCTACCACAGATTTTTTCCAAATTCAAGGTTTACTAGGCATCCCATGTCATATATCAAAAACCTGCAGCTCTACATTAGTGTATGAAGCATATGCACATCCATTCTTGTGACAAACTTCTTTTGATGTACTTACACAATAAGGACAAACTGCAGAAAATTAACATTTACAGTCATAAACCATAAGTTACTCAAATTTCTAAAATCAATCCCATGAAATGCAGTTATATACCCATATGGGCAGCTATGGGTTAAACCTTAAGAGGTGATTGCCAACTATGTTCTCCCTGTTACATAAGTTTAAAAGTATCCACCTCCAAAAGGCAGTAGCCCCATGGGTGAAAAGAGCCACAGCACACTAAATTGGCAAACTCCAGGTCATTCTTGTTAAACACTCAGCCCATCTTCAGAGGCCATTGCCACTCACTGAAAGTGCTGCAATTTCCAGTTTGCAGAAGCAGCTCAAATATATAAATGCATGCCTACCAATTTAAGTTTCAATGTCTAACAAAAAACAATACCGGTACTACCCAGACATACCTTAAAAAGCAGCAGTACCCCCGCCAGCACTACCCAGGAGAACCCATATACCTGCCATGTCCATGTCCCCATCAATATTCAAATTGATAGGAAAAAAATGAAAAGTTGTGACCAGTATGACAGGTACTCACATTGAAGTTTTTATCTCGGCCAGTAACATGGAGGGCGTATACAACACCATACTGGATTATAAAAAAGCGAAAACTCAATATACACTCCCAAATGCGGCCTCTTGTTGTTTGAATGTGTGCATGCTCCTCATTCCACCAAACTTCCCAGCTCTTTAAACCCTTGTCACCTATACCCCCCTTGTAGAATAACCAGTTCGTCCAATCCTCAAAATCCTTCACTGTCCTACATGGCCAACCAAATAAAAACAGTTGCTCAATACATTCGTAATGGAAGATGTGGCAGCAAAAGCTGCATGTACTAAATACAACTTCTCTATGCATGTGAGGAACAATTGTGTCAGTTTCCACAAAACCAAAACAAAATGAACTGCTTCCCAAACAGACAAACTTAGGAAAATGGAGTAAAATGGAGTTATACAGCAGACCAATTTCAGAGAAGTGAAGCAGAGAGTACACACTTTTGCCACTCAAATCCTGAAGGATTAAAGATGTATGGAGCATATAGCCAAGAGATAGCGAGAAACCAACTGCTAAAAGTGAGTAAAATATAGCTGACTGTTGTTCGACTTTGAGCTCCATATGCCCTATAGACTATCAACAACATTATAATCTCCATCCTGCAGGAAACAATTACAGGTAAGTTTCACCACATGACCAACCGAAGAAGACATGGAATTGGGAGTGTGCATTAAGCATATGGATCTGCAGAAAAGGATCACAGCTATATGCAAAGCCAACATATGCCCGTAATGCAGGACATAGACCTAAAGGAAGTTAGCAAAAGGGAAATACTGATTAATGACACAGGAAGTGCTATCTGCAATAGCCAGGCCTCAATTTGGATTATCAAGAGAGCTGAATGCCAAATAAAAGAAAGGTTGCATCTTACGCTTTAACAAAATGGCTACGAGAGTATAAACGATAGTTCTCTGCAAATGGAATGTGTTCCACAACAAACCCTCTTCCTGTGGACCGATACTGCACACAATGATACTGCATGTCATTCTTTTGCACAGCTGCCTCTTCACTGGAAAGATAAATCCTAAGTGCAAGCAACAACACACTTCTTATCTATATCAGTTAGCTCTCTCCATGCTCCAAAAGAATAATCAGGGCTAACCTTCGCACCCCCATGAAGAATGGTCCGCCCAAAGTAGTGTGTTCGTGTTCCCAGTGAAAATGTGAAGAACACTGAACTTAACTGTAGTTGCATAGTGCAGAAGCTAATTACAGCCTGTGATCATATACAACATAACACTTGCCACGTTATGCACCTTTCCCTTTACACAGATATACAAAACAAGAACAGGATGGAGCTAGAGAACTCTTCCCACTGTGTAAACTTCAGGAAATCAAAATAAATGACACTGATAAGAAACAAGAAACTGAATATAATCAACCCCCAACAGAAATAAGAAATGAAGCACTATAATATGATACACAAAGAACTCTGAGGGGCTCATGCACCCAACATACAAAACAAAATTCAGAAACTCTAGATGCTAACTGGACGTATGAGGAAGCATACTGCTTACAGTGAAAACACCCTGCTCCAGGAGGAAGTTCATAAACATGGGTACTGCCGTGAAAACACCAATCTGGAACAGAAATTGGCCCTGGAGGGCTGTTTGCAGTGCAGCATTATTAAGGATGTTGCCTGCAGTTTCTAATGATGCCTCCACTCCTGATAATGCCTGTTTCAGCATTACAGAGTCAGTCAGCTATCATGCCACCAATAAGGTACTAAGATAAATAGTTTGAAAGCAACAACAAGCCTTAAAAACTTACCAGATATACTTTGCCATAGAGGAAGGCATAAATTGTCAGAACCGTCATCTGTACAAAAAGAAAATTGGATGAGTGTTTGAGCTTCATCAAGGCTTGAAGCCAAAACTGAGGAAGATAATAACTCTCATGAGCATAAAGAAATCTCCATACTCATTATTAAGAAAGCCAGACCAAGTTTGAACTTCTCCTTCTAAATCAAAGGAAGACTTCCAGATAAGGACTAACAGAAATGGGAAGAAAGAAATTCACAAAAGGGACAAAACTAGAAAGAGAAAAAAAGACTGAAGAAAAGTTGACATTGAGGATGAAAAACATGCATCTAAGACAAGGACCAGATCCTATACAAGAAACACCAACAGTCACAGTTATTGCTCCAATCAATAAAGTACTGAGTTACTAACTACAAAGATCTTCTATTAGGACATCATCAAATGAGACAAGCTGTGTGTAGAGTTGGGGAAGTTCTGGATGAGTGTTTGAGCTTCATCAAGGGCTTCAAGGTTACATTGAAGAGAGCTGACATTCAGAATGAAACACAGAATCATCTAAGACTGACCAAAATCTATAGAACAAACACTAGCAGGCACAACAATTCATCCAATCAATAAAGTACTGAGTTACTGACTGCCAAGATCCTCTAGTGAAGCATCACCAATATCCAACAAGGAAAACATGTGTCTAAAGTTAAGGAAGTTATCAGGTTGTGCAGATTAAGCAGCTGGACATTTTGTATCTGGATTCTAACAAGTGTTTAATCATATGGCTGCATTTTTCGATGCATTTGCACCAGCCTGACCACTAAACCAGGCTAGCTGAAGAGCACTGGTGTAGTCACCATAAGACAAAGCACTTTGTAGTCAACATCTGCATCCAAGCTAGATTAATATAAGGTTCAACTGTAAATGCATAATGATTTTCTTCCTCCCTTATTAGCCACTATTGCTCTGCCCTAAGACTTTGAAGTACAATAGCCAGAAAGACAAATGCAATCTGGAAATTCCACATATGACATCAGCATCAAACCAGCTGGGACTGAAAAGAGTCACACTGACACCTACCATTGTTGTCACATAGAAACCCACAGAAGTAAAGAAGAAGGACAGCATCCGGAAAAGGTCAAAAAGTTGGCCCAATCGGTAAACATCACGACTCAGAGTTTGCTCTCCATTGCCTGAGGCCACTTTGGCTTCAAATGCAGCAATTTGATTCAACCCCACATCTCGTCCTTTTCCAACCTGCAAAACTACCCCAATACTTAGAAACAAGTCTCGTTCCATTGTACAAAACAACACATTCACATTGCATAAATCAATTCTGTAAGCAGAACAACTCTACATTCAATTTGCAACAGATGCAGTAGCAGGGCTTCCCATGTACAAGTACCTGAATGTATTCATGATGGGTGATGTTGCCTTGACGAAGTGTAGAGTTGAACCCTGTAAAACAAAATTTCAAAATTGTTGACATAGTAGTCACATGTAGGACACTAGAGCTTAAGGGGAAAATTTGTAGGAAAAAAAAACCCAGAATGGATATTATTCAGGCACCAATAGACCCAGATCATTGTTCAAACACATGATGTGTTTGAAGATCCCCAACACCATAATTGAAGTGAGCTCAAGACTAGGTCATAAACCCAAACCTGCAAAAATATCTTCACTGAGGTTGATGCCCCTTGATGGTTTGCTGATTCCACCCCTTGATATATGAAACAGTCTGTCAAAAACATCTGGATGCCCATAATGCATCCTTACCCTGTGTACCCACAGATGCATTATCAGTATCCACTGAATTAACAAAGCAATTACTGGTATGTAGATCAAACATGGAACAAGACTCTAAACCCTAAGACCTACATAGACAAATTCAACTCACATCTATTGCATAGTACTGACTGTCTTGTAGGCACTGGCTTTTAGAAACAGTCCCAGGGGGAATTTACTAAAACTATAAGGAATTTCTCACTGTTAGAAGAGATATTGGAGTATACACAAAAGGAAACATCTACTTGTTTATGTGTCCAGACCAGGCAACACATCACTGCCCAAAAAAACTATTTCACCTCTAGGGACCAAATGGCACATATGAACACATTACTTGGAGATCATCACATTTTTCAAAGCCCTTGAGTCATGACTGAAATAGTAGATTAAGATACAGTCATTCCAAAGTTTAAAGAGCAAGAAAAGAATAATAAGCCAGGAAGGTCTCACTTGAGTGGCCGAGCCAGCACGCGCTGCCCTATTGTCACAAAACTGCTCTCTTGCAGTGACATAAACCATGCCAATGAAGACACACTGTACCCAATACAAAATTCATAACATCACACCATGAAACTAGAACACATGGGCTAAATGAAAAGCAGCAGTATCAGTTGCAGTCACACTCCAATGCACACAGAACTCTGTTATATCCCATTGCCTCCTGCAAGATATCCTGAAGGAGCAAGAGCATTAGACATAGTATGTAACACAAGCACACTGAAATGACACAGGACATATAAACTGGTTTAAACATAAATTTAGTTTGTCGTCAGCTTTTCACCTTCCTGTGAAGACATGTTCCCGCACACCAAGAATAGTGGGACGTCGACGACCATGTTTGTCTGAGTCAAACTCTTCCAGAAGGTTTCTCATCTTGAATGCTTCCTCCATATAGTTTTCCTACAAAGCTCAAATACAACAAAATAATTCCAGATTGTCTTTTGAAAGGAGTGGGCAGACTTGAACATGCAATTTGGAGCCAAACAATAAGAATTAAGCCAACCTGGTTCATATCAATTGTTTGAAGAGCATCACCACGTGTGAAGATAATTGCGTGGTTTTGATTCTCTGGCTTGCCCTCTCCCAGCAGGAATTTACCAGGCAACTTAATTGAGTAGATCTCCTGCAGTTAAGAAATAATACAAACACACAGGAAAAAGCTTAATTTCCAACACCATAGTTAATGCCCAACCACATGATAAAAAAATGTCACACCCATTACAGCCTGCATCATGTTCCATCCAGCAAGTATCCTTCCAAGATCTTAGTTGGTAGGTTCCAACAAATCCTCCAAAACTGGAGGAAAAAGGAAGAAGTCACTACAGTTGAAACCTATATTCCCATAAAAGCAAGTTGTAAAACCTTGGTAGCACAATGCAGAAATTGATCAGTTTGAAGTTGTGATCAATGAGAAGAGTACCTGATCATTTCCACTTGGGTCGGCTTTGACAAGCTTGGAATAATATTCAGATTGCTTCCCATCCTTGCCCTTTTTCACCACATGGATGTAAGCAATCCTCAATGAGTCATTCCTGCCAATGCAATGTTCATACATGTTAAAATCTCCAGCAAATGTCAAAATAAAAAGATATCTTCACAAGTACTGAGAATTTCTCCATACTTATGACTTTTAGTCAACACAAATAGAATTGAGGGATGTTTGAACAATGAGGATAAAGGCCAAAATAAAAGACAGAGAACCAGAGGAAATTGATGAGCTGTTGATGCACCAAAAATCAACTGCCAAAAAGAAAGGACCCTAATATTTGGAAATCCAGGTTCCAGCCACCACAAGTCAAGAGCAAAGTACAAGAGAACTATCCATATTGAAAACTCACTTCTGCATTAAAAATGAGATATCTGCTGCCTTCTCTTGATCCTCCTTCTTGGAACTGGACCTCTGAGATCCATAAATCTGGGCACTTACAACATATGTGAACTTGAGCTCTGCTTGGGCTTGAGCACTTCGTCTGGAAGCCCCTTGTGAGGTCATTGGTGATGCTAGCCCCTGCTCTTCATCTTCACACATAGACACAGATCAATGGATTGTTGCATCAGTGGCCTTTCCTGGACAGGAACACACCAGCACATCAGAAAGCTCTCAATTCTGGAATGTAAAACCATCTGAAGAATATATTCTTCCAACATGTTTGAACCAACCTTGCAATGCAGAATGATAATTTGACCAGAGAAAGTGAGTTGGGACTGGAAGCACAAAAAAATTTGCCTAAGAACAAGCACTGGGAATCACATGTGAAATGATACTAAGATGAAGACCTAAGAAATCTGTCTTAAACGCCCCTTCTTCAGCCGCCTGCAAGATGAGAGCCCTTTTATAGTACATCATCCCCCGAACTGTAATACAACACAAAAATAATCTGTCAGCATAACTGCTCAGAATTTTGTTATCTCACAATGAATTATTTGATTGTGAACTCTTGGGTTTCAATCCAACAACTATCTTCCAGGCCAATCTGCTACTTTTATTCCAGTACCTATTTAGCAGAAAAAATATGGAACCCCACAAGAAATTGCTACATGATCATGCAGTGTTCAGAAGATCCTGAATGAGAATGTGTAAAATTCTCCTTGTGAAAAATGTAGTGTGATGATTTGAATGGTTTGCTCTTGGAAATTTACCAATGATATTATTTACCTACTGCAAGCAATATTGCAATGCAAATTGATCCCATTCAATGATCTGGATGGTTAACGGTGCTGACCTGTCCGTGCCAGAGTCTGGCCTCGATAAGACGCCCAGAGGCGCAACTCACGAGTATCTTTTATGTCATCTTCTGTTTTCTTGTATAGATCATCCTCCTTAACAAGAGGAAGCATCCTTTCCTTGAAATTTGTCCAATCATCTGTGGAGATCATCACAAGTTGAAACCAGGCACAATGGATTAAGACATAAACATTCCACATATCTCATTAAGACTTGCATGACATAGAGCCTTGATAGTGACAGCATTCTTAATCTTATTACCTTTTCCAATATTTGTCAAGGGTGTGCTCAACCCTGGGATTGCCAAATAAACTCAATGCAAAACACTGAGATGCAACCATAAGACTAACCATATCAATCTACATCACAAAAGTTGGGACATAGGTGTGGAGTGCAGTTACCAGGAAATATTTTTTGTAGATAAAACAAGGTGGTGATTCCATCAATATTTTTCTTGTTCAATTGGACTAGACTATACATCACATCTTCCTCATAGTATGGAGTGAACACACTGCATGAACAACATCACCCAGTTCTGTATTAAGTACAGTGATTTTCACCAGCTTCCAAAGGCTCACTCCTAAATGTCTGCTCTGAGACATTTCTGCCTGACCCAGCATACCATGTGTGTTTTTGAGTTGGAACATGACTATTTAAGCTCCCTATGCTGAAAATTGTTCGTACAAATATTCATCTCCTGAGGGGCAGTCTACCTAGTCAACACACTGGATCTCATCAGAACTCCAAAGTTAGAACCCACTCTACACTTAACCTGAAAATTGTCTTAGGATGGGTGAAATCCCAAGACAATGGTGTCACATAGACAAACAGAGCACACATCCTAAAGGAAGAAGTATCCTGGGTGGCACAAGGGGAAGACTTTCTATGTAATGCTTGCTCCACATAGCTCAGATCAAAGATTTTTCTTCATCTTTATCTTTTATCTCTTCTCATCATAAGGCAGCATTATACAATGAGTACCTGGATCAAAGGAGTATACAGTTACGACTCACCTGAAGGCAAGCATTTTGCGAACTGATGGTGACTCAGGAATTTTCATGAAGAGGGAGTTGGTGAAATACTGCAAGCGGCGTCGTGCTTCCAGGTTGCTAGGGACGCTCAATGCAGAATCCTTGATTGAGAGAATGTAGTGGAGTCTACTTACAAGCGTTTTCTGTTTGTCCAAGCAAAAAGATTAACAACTAAACCACACTTCAACGGCAAAACT
>Ga0209208_10001887_pt1 | contig 29982 bp, 24 predicted proteins | sample S1TSphfallax_3_FD_187694 | JGI IMG/M metagenome (GOLD analysis project Ga0209208, IMG submission 187694) | Host-associated microbial communities from peat moss isolated from Minnesota, USA - S1T2_Fd - Sphagnum fallax MG (SPAdes) (version 2) | ecosystem: Host-associated > Plants > Peat moss >...
GTTTTTTTTTTTCCCTCCTTTTTTTCTTGCAGACCAAGTTTTTAAAAAATTGTTATCATTCCAAAAAAAAATTATTTAATTTTTCAAGCAACAATATTGTTTCTGATTTTTTTTTTGATTTTAATTTTGTTTTTAGCATTTTTGTGATTCAAAGCTCTTTGGTTTTGCAGAGTGTGTTTTGTTTTCCAATTGGGTCATGCAAGCTCAATTTTGTTTCTTCCCACAGTTTTTTTGTTGGGGTTGCAATTCAAAGGCTGTTTTGTTTTGTTTTGTTTTGTTTTGTTGTTTTTTGGGGTTGGGTTTTCAAGAAGAGAGAGTGTTTTGGGTTTTGCAGAGTTGTGTTTTTCTTTTTTCCTCTGATTCTTGTGAAAGCTTTTTTTGTTTTGTTTTTGTTTTTTCAGTGTAGAGAGAGTGGGTTTGCAAAAACCCTGGGCAGGAGGAGAGGGGGAGGATTCAGGACGTTAATAAAACAAACGTTGTTGTTATTGTTGTTGTTGTTGCTGCAGCTGCTGCTTTGACTTTGTGGCTTTCCTCGGGTTTCCTCGGGTTTCGTGTTTTTGTGTACGTGTATTGCCACAGCTGTCCAGAAGAAGAAGAAGAAGAAAGGAGCATGTGCGTTTTCAAGAGCAGGAGGAAGATGAGAAGGAGAGGGAGGGAAAAAAAAGCCAACACAAATACTGTCTTCCCATCCCAGCTTTTCTTGGGTTGTGAAAGAAAGAGCAAACAAATTAACTGGTTTGTGATCCCACCTTGCTTGCTTGCTTGCTGGTGAAACAGCAGCAGTAGCAGCATCTATCATTAAAGCTCACCTTGCTTCATAGGAAGGGAAAGAAGAAAGTAAAACCGACATCTATCATCAAAGCTCAGCTTGCAGCTTGCTTCATAGGAAGGGAAAGAAGAAAACAAAACCGACATCTATCATCGAAGCTCAGCTTGCAGCTTGCTTCATAGGAAGGGAAAGAAGAAAGCAAAACCGATACTTGAGCTGCCGCTGCTCCTCCTCCTGCTGCTGCTGCTTTTGCTGCTCCTCCAGCTGTAGTGGAACTTGACCTCAGGTGAGCCGACTTTTTTGGCCTTTCCCCCCCCCCTCTCTCTCTCTCTCTCTCCCCTGCAATAATCTTCACACCCGATTCCTTCACTAAGTCTCTAGCTTTCCTTCCTTTGTTTTAAGCACAGAAACAGTCCAGACAGACAGTGAAAGGAGTTGGGTATGAAGAGTATTGCAGAGAGTGTAGAGACAGTGTTTAAACAGTGTGTGTGAGACAGAGACAGAGATGAGAAAGATGAGAGTGTAAGAGAGAGAGAGAGAGAGAGAGGGTTGTATTGTAAGTTGAGAAAAGGGTTTTGAGGTCTGGAATTGAGAGCTATGGTGGTGGTGGTGGTGGTGGTGGTGGTTTTTAGTCTTGAGCCTAAGCTGTGGGTTGCTGCTCATTCTCCAGATGCTTGTCGGAGAGAGAAGAGAGAAGAAGTTGAAGTGAGAGATCTATTTGTACAAGAACGAAAAACAAGGGGAGGAGGGGGCATTCTGTCTAGTGGAACTGATCTGTTGGGACGTTAGACACCTTCCACTTTGCTTGAGCTTCTATGGGAAATTTTTAGTGGTTTTGGCATCAAGAAAAATAAAATAAAATAGAGCTTGGCATAATCATCGTCATCATCATTTTGAGCTTTGCATTGTGGGGGTTACTGTGATTAATTCGAAATGAGAGAATTCACAACTTGTGATTTCATGGAGAGCTCCACAACAACAACAGTAGTTGAAAGTGGAATATTGCACAAGTTTCATTTATTGCCACACTTTGGAGATTATTAAAGGAGAATGTGGTTGAAGAGAGTGTGTGAATTTCTTGTTGGGTTTTGTTTTGTGGAAAGATTTTAAAATTGTTTTTTCTTCTCTCCAGCTGCTCTACTTCCGCCTGTTATAAGTTGTTGGTACTATTGTTTTTTCCAGGTTTAGGTTAGGGGGTTTGATCACAGTTTGAGATGGACTTACTTGTGAGCAGTTTACTTTGATAGCAAGCAGTAGTAGCTAGTACATGAGCATTGCCATTGAGAGTAGAACAACTTGGAAATGTATCAATCCTTTTTCTCTCTGTGTTATTGTTTTTTGGATCTGCTGTGGGTTTTATGTGCAGTGATAGTGGTGAGCTTTCAGCAGCTCGATATACAAGGGTTTGGTGCTGCTGGCGCAAAGAGTGTGCATGCAATGGGCTGCATATTCTCAAGAGAAGCAGTGGAGCAAGGAGACATCAGAGACACAATACAAGTGGGTGATTAGTTTATTCCGTGTTGTTCTTTTTCTCAGTGCACGTGTACATACAATGCAAACCTTAGATGCGCTTGTTTGGAAATTACACAAAATACTCACCAGGTCAAAACAAGTCTGTAGAAACCAATACAATTGCCGCTGTGCAAAAATTAGAGACACCCATTTTGTTTTCTTTCTTGAGTTGGAATTCTTTGCAATGGAAGAAGCTAAACAGAGGAGTGATTGTGGAGGTGAGAAAGGCACAATTCCTTCTTTTGATAGGGCATCTGCATGAGTGGCTACGTCTGGTTGTCTGTGTCAGATGATGTCCTTGGCACTGAAACTCACCCTTGATTTGTTTGTTTGTTTCTTACTCTGCAGGCACGGGAAATTGATAAACGTATAGCTCAACAATCCACCGCTGAAAAAAAAGTTCAAAAGCTTCTCCTTCTTGGTACTGAAACACAAAAATTCCCTCTGTGGCTCTCCTTGCCCTATGAAATCACTCTGAAAACCCTATGCTCTCTCCTTGTTTTCCCATATTTATCTGGATCATTGGGTATTTCAGAATTCCACCAACATCAGTAGACATGATCCTGTGGATGGGTGGATTAGAATCAGCATGCGGAAATGGTAATTCCTTGGGGCAAGAGAAATTAGGGCAAATTTTCATGGATTTCTGTGAGCGTTTTTATTTTCTCTCATCTTATGGATTGTGAATGCTTGCTTTGCATGATGGCTGTAGGTGCTGGGGAGTCAGGCAAATCCACAATATTTAAGCAGGTACAGAAAACGACTACACAAACAGTGATGAACTGATCTCTTGAGCAAAGAATGCACTTCTTGAGCTTTGACAAAAAGCTAATGATGTACAACTACTGTGTTTGTGATGAATGGGGTATTGTCACAGATCAAGGTTTTGTTTCAGACAGGATTTGATGACAGTGAAAAGAAGAACTACACAAGTGTTGTCCATGCCAATGCTTACCAGTCCATCAAAGTAAGATCTTCCAACCAAATTGTCAAATGTGGAGCAGCAACAAAAGTTCCAAATTTTTTATATAGAGGAAAACAGATTGCAAAGCAAAGAAGGTGAAGGAACTGGAAGCTGACATACTGAAAGAAAATAGCACAGGTTTTTGTTTGTTTCTGAAAGTTCTGAGAAGTGGGAAGGGAAGGTCACATAGTTGAACATGGCGGGAAAAAAAAAATCTGCAAAAGACTACCACTCCGAGAAGCTCCAGATGGAAAAAGTTTTTTTCTCTTCTAATTTTGAGGATTTGAGGTTTTCAGATATTGTTGGATGGCTTGCAAGAATTTTCTGAAAGTGAGCAAGAAAAGTACACACTACTGCCAGAGAATAAGGTTCACAAAACTGCCTCTGTCCCTTGCTTTTTAGAGCTGCTGTGAAAAGGATTGCAAATGCTCAGAAATGACTCAGTTTTTCATCAGTATCTTCACCAGTTTAGCTTAAGACTCAGGAGTTGTCACAATGGGTGGATTTCAGGCAATCGGGGAGAAGTTGACAGAAATTGGAAACAGAACCCAGCAGCCACCACTTACGGAGGAATTGGCACAGCAGATTGAAGCCTTGTGGAAGGATCCAGCAATACAGGTGAAAACATGCAAATTGAAAGCTTTGCTGCACAAACAGTTGAATTGGTTGCCATTCTGCACCTATTTGTTCTTTACCCCTTTACAAGCAAAACAAACTGAGGGCGTACAATCTGGCATAACATTTTATCAGGCATCAGTAGTCTAACTTTCTATGTACTGGATGTGGTTATTGGGTTGTGGCGCAGGCTAGTTATCTGAGGGCTAATGAGCTCCAATTGCCAGATTGCGCAAGCCACTTCTTGAATGACATCCACCGCCTGGCACAACCTGACTATGTCCCTTCCAAGGTAAAAACATTCTCAAGTCTATTAAGCAGCACAGCACAGCACACAGCAGTTGTGCATTTGCCCACACCAGCAGCAATGTAATGCATACAACCTGCAGTATCACCCATGTTTGTCATCTTGCCCCTTTCTGAGGTTCTGGACCAGTCGTGCACATCTTCAGAACTGTTACCGATTCACCCTCCATAGGTGCAATATCAGGCTTTTGTGGACATTTTCTTTGCAAGAGATGTCCGTTGCAAGGATGCTCTAGGATAGTGCTTTAGGGCAGAGACATCAGATCGCTTGCCACTTGCTCTTTGTATTGCCCTGCTGTTCTGTTGAAGTTCTTGTTCTCAAGTGATGTCAGCTGTACATGCAGGAGGATGTACTATATGCCCGAGTAAGAACTATGGGAATTGTGGAAACAGAGTTCAGGTACTGCCACTTGCAAAATGCTTCCTTCCATGTTCCACATGTTGATTGTCCATTCTTTAGCACCATTGCAAGCATGTGTGGAACATTTTTTTGCTTTCCAGTACTGGCAATAGTAGTTTTGATCTTTTACAAAATCTAGTTTTGATCTCAATTAATTAACATATTGAAGGTTTTTGCACTCTTTTGGAAATGACAATTTTGTGAACGGTAAATTGCTTGCAGTCCTGTTGGAGAGACAAAGAAAAGGGGTGAACTCTATAGATTGTTTGACGTGGGAGGCCAAAGGAATGAGAGGAGGAAATGGATTCATCTCTTTGATGGTGTTACAGCTGTCATCTTTTGTGCTGCTTTGAGCGAGTATGATCAAACTTTGTTTGAAGATGAGAGTTCCAACCGGATGATTGAAACAAAGGAGCTTTTTGAATGGGTGCTTAAAGAGCCAACATTTGAGGTCTACTACTACTATTATTTTGAACATCCAATCTCATGCATGTCCATGATCTAGTAGTCATACTGCATTTCCAGACTTAACAACGTGAGATATATATTCAGTGTGTAATGTTTGTGAATGGGTATGTTGAGGTTCAACAAACTTTGGCATTTTCAAATGAGGATTTATGTAACTTCCGATCCAGTTTTTTGACACTGTGTTGATGCCCACAATTTGTTTACAGAAAACATCATTTCTACTTTTTTTGAACAAGTTTGATATATTTGAGCAGAAGATAAACAAGGTGAGCTTCTTCTTCACATTTCGAGTAGGGAGATTGCTGGAAAATTGGATGGATTATATTATATGCTTATCTACACCCTCCTGTCTGGGAGCTGATGAATTTAGTCAATGGGTAGTAGTCATGGCAACTTATTTCTGCTATTTCGTGATGAAGAAGTGTGATGATGGTCTGACACTTTCTGAGGGACTCTCACTCATAAGGGGTTATGACTAATGCACTCATTGTATCATGTTACCTTCAAAAAAAATTAGTTGTTGTTGATCTTTTCTCTGCAAATCTCATAGATATGAGCAAGGGTGATTTTGGGTCTGATTGCTTTGCACATAAAAATGAGATGTTGCAGGTGCCCCTAAACACGTGCGAATGGTTCAAAGACTACAAGCCTTTAACAAGTGGACAAGCAGAAGTGGAAAATGCATATGGGTACGTGAAGACAAAATTTGAGGAGCTTTATAACGAGAGCACACCTCCTGATCAAAGATTGGACCGTGTGTTCAAAGTCTACAAAACCACTGCACTTGATGAAAATCTTATCAAGAGAACATTTAGACTGGTTGACGAAGTCCTTGTGCGGCAAAGGCTGATGGATGCCAAAATGCTTTGACCATCAGTCAGTCACTTGTCATCAAATCACCATGCAATATTTATTTTGCCCATCTGTCTCTCTAAAACCAGTTGACAAAGTCCTTGTGCGGCGAAGTCTGATGGATGCCGAAATGCTTTGAGCATCAGTCAGTCACTTGTCATCAGATTGCTGTGCAATATTATTTTGCCCATCTGTCTCTCTAAAAACTCATTAGCTAGCACATAGCCTCCAGGTGGTCACCAGTATAAGCTGCTACACTAGCTAAGCTGGTGCTGCATTGCCATGCTAGCTAGGATAGCAGCTAGTACTTTGCAAAATGCACAGCAAATCTGGTCTAAGTCTTCCTAAACTTTTGCAGTCATCCCTACTTCTCACCAAACATTTGCTCTATACTGCAAAGCCCTAACAGGCAGGTGTAGTAATTGAGCTTTTCAGTTAGTTTTGTATGAGAACAACCCTGCGTACTTAATGTATATATATAGTGCAAGCAATTGGCATGTATGCTAGTGTTATCTGAAATTTTGAATTTACTGTTCTTGGTTTGAAATTTGGGTTCCCCATTTCATGCACTGTGATTGGTCGTGTTTCTGTTCTCATGTGCAAAATTCATAGATTAGTCTGTTATGTGCTACGCTTTCAAACTGTGGTCTGTTTTGTTTGTCCCCAGAGCTGCTTGCTTTTGCTCTTTTACTGTTGGATTGGGAAATCCATTTTTTCAATGCAGGATTTCTGTAGGCAATTTGTTTTGTGCATGCAGCTGAACACATTGACTCTGTTATCTTCCTTTCTGTGCAACCGATGGTTGGGAGTTCAGAGAACCTTTTTCAGTCCATGAGGATCTGAGGAGGCTCTTCGTTTCAACATTGGGTTGGCCTTTCCATCTCTAAGCCATAACAGTTTCCAGTAATTGGTGAAGAGGGAACACTGCAAACACAACATGACGCCATGGCAAGAAGAACCTGAAAGAAGAATTGATTTGAGTACACATGATCTGATGGCAAGCAAAACCCAAAACCTTTCCTTGATTCCTGCTTCAAACATCAGCCCTCTTATGCAGCCCAAGTTATTCTCCAAACTCAGCCTTCTTGTGAAGGCCAAATCTTGCTCTGTTTTCTCGAAGTTTGCTCTAGTCAAAGGTTTTGTCAATATGTTTGCATTTTGCTCTTTGGACCTCACAAATGTCAAGTGTGCCCTATTTGTTTTTACTTGGTCTCTGATGTAATGGCAATTTCCTTCTAGGCATTTTGTCCTTGCATGACGAACAAGGTTCTTTGCCATTTTAATACTACTTTGATTTTCATAGAAGAAGGTCAAGGACTTTTTGCATGGAAAGCCTATCTCCCGCAAAATATTTCTATTCCAATTAGCCTCTATGGCTGCTTCATTCATGGCATTGTGTTTTGCTTTAGCACTAGATTGAACTATTTCATCTTGAAGCTTACTTTTCCAAGAGATAGGTGCAATCCCAAGAGAAAAGACATAACTAGAGGTTGATTTTCTTTCATCTCGATCTCCTTGATATTCACTATTGAAGTAACCATGTGGCACCACACTCTCCCCTTGATGATAGAGCAAACAAAAATCTATGGTATGCTTGAGATATTCAAAAATTGTGAGTGCAACATTAAGGTGAGGAACTTGGGGTTTGGTCATCAACTGAATGCACATGCTAGTGGCAAACAAAATGTTAGGATGATTATAAGTAACATGAAGAAGCTTCCCAACAACACAATAGTAGTATGTTCAATCAACAACAAGAATGCCACATCAGTTTTGAGTAGCAAGCCTCATTCCATGGGAACAAGACAAGGGATGCAATCTTCAAGACTAAGGTCAAACAAACATTTCAAATTGTACCAATGATGGGATATACTCATGCCAAGGGTGGTGTAAAAAAAATTTGCACCCAAAAACAATGATAAAGGTCTTAGTAAAGACATATCAAACTAAGAACAAAGCTCATCACAAATCCACCCAAACTAGTAAGCATAAGGTTGTTTACATAAATGGCAAGAGTGAAGATTAGACCTTTTTCTTGAAAGATATATAACCTAGGATCAAAAAGCAAGGAACTGAACCAATTTTTTTAAGAAAAACATTTATTCATTCATGCCATGCGCAAGGCAATTGATGCAACCCATACAAGGCTTTCTTCAATTTACATACCTTACATTCAAAACTAGGAACAATGAATCCACAAGGTTCTTTAACATATACATCTTCTCTAATTTTCCCGTTGAGAAAAACAAATTTTACATCCATGTGTAGAATCTCCCAACCGTGTTCAATAGCCAATGAGACAAGGGAATGAATTATGTTCCACTTTGCAACAAGAGCAAAAGTTTCTTGAAAATCCATGCCATGTTGTTGTCATTTCCCCAAGCAACCAAACAAACCTTGTATTTCACAGGGGTGCCACCACTTCTACTTTTGAAACAATAGACCCATTTGGTCGACAATGGTCAACAACCATGTGGTAAATCCATCAAAGTCCATGTAACATTCTATGCTATAGAGCCATATTCTTGTTCAATTCTAACAATCCAATGTGGGTTTCCAACTTCTTGAAAACTTTGGGGTTCAACATAATCAATTATATCTACAAACTCTTCAATTGTCTCAATGGTATTGACATGCCCATGCAAATGAATACATGGAGTGCAAAGCCATTCAAATTGACAAATGAAAGGTCAAAAAATGGAGAATGATCAACAACAATAGAATTAAGTGGTGATGGCACATCTTCATGTGTTGATGACTCCAAGTTTTCAATTACATCAAGATTAAAATGTCTATGACACACATACACCGACAATGGCTATTGATGTGCGACCTTTTCATGTTCAATTTGCTTTGTATTTGAAGTTGAAAAAAAATTTGGTACAACATCAACAATTAGTTCTTGAAGAAAATAGTGATCAAATGCACTTGTGGGTGGGTCAATGATCTTGACAACGATAGAATGATTTGAAAAAAATTCCAATGAAATAAAAGGCTTGATATTTGAGTTGATAAAAGAATGCCAAATTTTTTGCTCATCAAACTTAATGTCTTTATTGATCAAGATCTTGTGGGTAAGTGGATGATGACATTTAAACACCTCAAATTCATCAAAATAACCTACCATAATGCAATGTTTGCTCTTTGAATCCAACTTGGTTTGTAGCTCCTCATGTTCATGCACCTACACAACACAACCCAAAACTCATAAATGATTTAACCTTTGTGGTACCTTCAACAATTTCTAATATGGGGGTCACACTATTGTTAACTCTTGTGGGAAATCAATTTGTAAAATAATTTGTAATGCTAACCACATTAACCTAAAGAAACCTTGGAATATGTGCATTCACCACCATTGAATGAACCTTCTCAAGGAGTGTACAATTTTTGCATTTTGAAACTCCATTGTGACTTGATGTGTGAACTTGAGCAAGCTCATGGGTGATGCTCGCTTGAATGCAAAAAACAAGAAAATTTCTTGAAACATACTTTCCCCCTTGATTATTGCATAGAACCAACAACTTCAAAATAGTACATAAAAATTCCACCTTGGCAAAAAAAATCTTGAATGCATACCATCCTTGAGACTACTCTTTCAATAAGTATGGCCATGTGAAATGGATGAAATCATTTATGAATGAAATGAAATAAATTAATGAACACCATTGAAGGAATCATGATGGACAATTTTGAAGCAAGATTAATCGTGCCACAAATATCAAGGTGAACAAGCTCCAAGGGGGTTGTAACATGAAATTTCATGAGTTTCATGAGTAAAATCAACTTCAAGTCGATAAAGTCCATTGAGTCTATCTTGTTTCCCTTGTGTTATTATCCTTTCATGTTTCTAGTCATTTAATATGAAACATTTCCTAGTGTTGAAGACAGTAAGATAGCCCTTATTAACCAAAGCTCTAATAGAAATAAGGTTATTCTTCATGCTAGGTACATATAAATCATTTGTTGTTTTCTTTTATTGATCCATTGAGCCAAAATTTTGCATGACCTTTGCCTTCTACACCATGGGCATGCCTTTTAACTAATCTAACACTAGAAGAGCTATGAGTTTCTACAATGTCATGAATCAAGCTTCAATTGCCTGCAACATGTTTGTAAGCTCTAGAGTCAACATACCAATTGTCCTTTTTGTGTTCACTCATTAACATTTGTTTCTCTAAATCTACAATGGCTATTATTGCTTCAATGACTTCGACTAAGTCACTATAGTCTAAATCACCATCACTCTCATCTTCCACCATGTTGATTTGTTGGGCTTGAATTTTGAGAAATTTTTCATATGGCATTGCACAATTCTTTGGCCAATGGCTAGGTTTGTAACATTGGTTACATTTGTCATGACAACCTTCTTTTCAAAGTTATGGTTATTTCTTTCACCATGTTTGCAACCATCTCCTCTCAGTTGACATCTTGCGAAACTTCACCCACTTGATGCTCATGCGTCTTTCTAATTTTTACCACAAAGGTTCTTCTTGGTCTTTTCATGCTATAACTTGGTAATGAGTTCATCAAGCATGAGCACAACTTGTTGACTCAAGATTGATTACACATAGTATTCGTAACTTGTTGGTAATGCATTTAGAACCATCTCCACAACAACATCATCAACTATCTTTTCACCAAAACCAACAAGCTGATTAAAAATATTAATGACAAATTCCAATTTTTTTTCCATGGGAATGTCTTCTTCCATTTTCAAATTTGTCAATTTACTTTTAATGAAAAGCCTACGTGAAGTGATCTGGGCCTCATAAAGATTCAACAAAATAATCCAGTTCACTCTTAGATCACAAAGATGTTGAATATAAGGTATGATTTTGTCAATAATAAAAAGGTTGATGATTGTTAAATCTTTATTATTTCTCTTGGTGTGCTATTTGTTTTGACTTGATGTAACAATGGTATTTGCTTCAATAAGATTCAACAAATCTTTTTCAACAAGAAGTTAGTGACTTTCAACTTCCACACATTGTAGTTAATTTGGTCCACAAGTTTGTTAAATTTAATGACAAATGTATCAATAATGCCTGCCATGATAATTGATAAAAAAATGTATGTGAACAACAAAAAAATATAAAGAAAATAACAAGTTGCCTTTTTGATGCATTGTATACAAAGAAGATTTTTGTACTCATAGAATATTACTAACACATGATACAACTACAATTTGCAAAGTTTGAAAAAAAGTCTTATTTAGAAAACCTTAACTTGGTGCAAAGCTACACATTTGAAGTTGTTCCTAGTGACTTTTAACACTTTAAAAAAATTATTCCCCTTGGTTTAATTAACTCGCTTTAATACCATGTAAAAAAATGCGAAACGCAAAATATTGTATTAAAGGATTGAACCAGAAAATATGAAACAAAAAATAATGAACCCCCCATCTAACAAGAGGGGTAGAGAGCAACAAATAAACCAAGGTTGTGTTGGTTGATTAAATTATATGATGCATTTTGTAATAATATGATTAGGTTGGCCATAATTATAGATGATTTTTGTTCATTGAACATTTATCCCAAATGGGTGTTGTCCATTTCAAAATTGTAGTCATCACTAGAAGAAAAAAAAAAAAAAAAAAAAAATCAATTAAATTTTATGATTAAATTTTAACCACAAATGACATTTGAAACTAAAATCTTTTTAGTCGCTTAAGACAAGTCAAATGTGATAAATTAGTCACCAATGACAAAGGATATTGGATGAAAGAAAAAATCAACAAATATAAATTCATCTTTTGATTCCATTGTATACGTATTGTCACATACGACTAAAATGCAACTATTTTGGTTATAATTGAAAGCAAATGATGTGTTGTCACATGTCCCAATATTTTATTATTTAAAATATAATAATTATTATTCTGAAATAATCTAGGATGTTCAATTCAAATGCTTGGATGATCTTATATTATGACATGTGACCCAATCTAAATATGCCACATGGCACTTGAGATCACACATTAAAGAAATTTTGATCTATCAAGAGATTAGCTGTAGTGCTGACAAAGAAGCTAAGCTAGATTGATCAAAAATCATACTATATTATTAGCAAAGAAACAAGATAGACTATGGCTGCATATTATTAAAGTGTCACAAGGAAGAATTATATGAAGTAGTCATGAAATTGTAGCTGAGTGCAGCTCATAGTACTTTTTATGATGTTGTTGTCAGTAGTATTTGAAGCTTATCAAGTTGCAATGCAACCATTGCCAGCATCTTGAGTGGTGGTACCAGCCCAGGAGGTTCAAATCATAGAGGGCTACTTCATAGCAGACATGAGCTTCTGTCATTACTCACAAATGAGCACCTGGTGGTTACCAACAACTTGGCAAATTACCTGATCAATGCAGAACACATGGTTCTGTTGGACAATTATAGCAATTCTCATGTGGCATAGTTTGATGTCATCAAGTTGACAGGGTCTTCTTCATTGCAATGATTTGGGGAACAACATCCATTAGAAAGTTGCCTACAGCTGCCAGCTTCCCGGTCGTTCCAGCACCCCGAGCTGCTGCTCCAACACCCAAAAGTTCTTTGCCTGTGCCTACCTCCCATGTCACCAAGAGGAATGCCAGCTACAGATGTGTCTCTCCCATGGGAGCCCCACAACATGCAGCAGTTGTTACATCACCAGCTTCTTCCCAAGCCTTTGAGTTCAGTCATGACCCCAGCTGGGATTCCAACTGCGGCCTCAGGTACTCCTCATAACAATTCCCTGGGGGCTACTAGTATCACCATTTTGTTCACAGGAGCTGCAGGGATTGCAACCTTGCTCATACCTCTAGAAATGATCAGATTTGCAACAAGCTCTTAAGATTGGCTCAGACACTCTCTACTTCAAGAATGATCAAATTCTCAACAAGCTCTCAAGATTATTGCAGACTAAAATTCACAATCAGCAGCAGTTGGTGCAGCCATGATCAAATCCAATATCACCAATCCAAGCTAGCATAATATTCCCAACAACTTTGTTTTCCCAGTTGCTGTCAATATAATTAATTGAGCAGCCAAACAAATCCTATGGATCTGCATTAAGGATCATACCACAATCTCAGAATTCTTTTCAACTCTTCTAATTCTTTGTTGCACTCTTCATCAGACCAAATGGAGCTGGATCGCAAATATCCAAAATTCTGCGACTCTTCTAATTCTTTCTGGTACTCTTTATATAACCAAATGATCAAACTCTTCAAGACAGGCAGGCTAGGTGTGAATCCAAATCAGGCTGGCCAGTTCCTTGGAGCTGGTTTCCTGTGGTGAAGAAGTGCAATATTCTACTGGGTCACAAATTCTTAATATGATGAGAATCAAAAGCACAAAAGAGAAAAAAAATAAAAATGATTTCATTCATGCAGTGGTTGTCTACTAGGATCAATATTCTGAACTGAAGTATTAAACACAAAAAAACAGAATACAGTAAACAGAGTAGAAATGAAAGAAGAATCAAACATAAAACCAGACCATATTACATGTAGCAGCAAGGAGGCAAGAAGTCCATCATATAGAATTTTGCAAAGTACAATTACAAATTCTACTTTCACCTTTGTTTCAGTGTGCAAGGAAACTCCACCAAGTGGATCAAAAGTGTACTTTTGCAACCTCCTATTGCAATTCATTTTTTACCATTCCTTTCAGAATGTGAAAAACTAGTGTAGGAATTGGATCACAAATGTGGATTTGCAATGGTCCACTGCAATATCCACTTTCCCCTCTCTTCCAATGGGCAGAAAAATAAGTTCACCAAGTGGGGCACTTGATCACCACATGCAGGGGAAAGAAAACAATGGTTCGAAGAGTAGCTGTAACTTTTACACGAAAGCCCACACAAGTGATCTTCAGATTTTGTCAAAATCATGTTGCAATCTGCCTCAATTCAAAGTCCAAAGATCTTGCAAGCCTGTCTCTCAAATTTTGGTCCTCATAATACTAATATCACACCAGTGTCTTTTGACAATATACACACTGAAAGCTCCAGAATCACAGTGTGAAAGACAACCTCACCTCTCCCGCAAAGAAGAAATCAAATAATTGATTCACCAATCAGATCCTAAGCATGTTTTCCTTTGGATTTGAACTCTCAAAGGCCTGTCATCTCTAACCATAATATTGTTGTGAGCAGATGCTTGCATCAAGTTACTTTGGCAGTCACTGTAATTGAGCTTCATGTGTGAGTAGAGGACTGACTACTGTATATTTAACGAGTAGTTTTGATTATTAAAAAAAATGAACATCTATGCTTGAAAAGCTAATGGCAGGTATTTCTGACCCCCCATAACAAATGGGTGCCCAAATTTTTCATAATTTTTGGAGCAAAAAATATTTGAAGCTGTTCCAAGGGCTGAAATGCAGGAACAGACAGCAAATGGCCAATGAATACAAGCATTCTCTGAGCTCCACAATCCAGCCAGTCTCACCAAATGGTACACCATCAGTTGGAAGGTGACACATGGCATATGTCATCATAGGTCTGTGTTGGGTAATGGGAAGGTTTACCTTATACCCAACCCAGAGATTTATACAGAACAATCAGAATGGAGAGGTCTATGTACACCACCATCATCCAGTGGAAGATTCTCCTTGCTCACCTGCACAAATGTTCAGTACAGTTTGTGATTATAGTAACACAGTAGAAGGTCCATCTTTGCAAAGATAAGGCCAATCATGAAACTACATCTGATCAAGAAGCTAGTTGCAGAATTTTGTATCAGCAACAGGATATGTGGACTGGAAACCTGAGGATGCACAAACCACAAATAATGGGGATTGTGATAGATTATGAAGAAAATAGAAAAAATAAATAAGTATTTTCAATAGAGGGCACAGTGAGCACCTTCTGCTGCTGCTCACTGACATAGTTTAGCCACATTGTTCCCAGCAGCAACACAAACCCTCCAATGCATGTCCAAATCCTTCACACACCAAACAGGACAAATCAAAAGTTAAACTCTGATAAAACAATCATAGCAGCTGCTTGTCCATGTTGTTGCCATTTAGGAAAAGCAATCTCTCACAAATCCTGGCCATGGTATGAAACATGGTGGTGACACCCAGGATTTGGACTTACAAGCACGCACCATTTTAAACAAGTGACTTCACACATGCTGCAGAAGCTGCTTTGAATTTGGAATAACTACATAGGGAGGAAGGAGGTTAGACATACCCAGGTAGTGGAGTTACATGAAGTACCCACCCAATAACTGTTCCAATGGGGGGCTCCAAGGTCACAGCCATGGCAACTATGAGTGAGGAAGAATATTTCAACACTGCATTCAGCCCTGTATGGCCCACAAAGCCAGGGCCAACTGCTAAAAACAGGACAGGTAGCAAATAATCTGCACACAAGGTACGATGTAGGAGTTGTTAAAAACTCCTTTCATTTCAACAAGCCACTGCAAGACTAATTCTCCTCCTCCCTTGACTTGTTTGCAAAGTATCACAGGGTACCTTGAGCATACCAGTTCTCAGCCATCCAAAGGGTGCACTTATTTGTCCTGAGGAGCCCCCCAAGACCTGGCCTGCTAGGCTCAGCAGAAGAGCAGCAACAGCTGTCACTGGAAATGCATACACATATAATGGCATCCAGACTGCAACCACAAGCTGTCAGTATATCAGAATAATGAGAAAAGAGTGACGAACCAATCCAAAGTAAAGAGAAAGAAGAGGGGAAATATTGTTGAACTCTAGACAAGTAATGACAAGTTAAGGTTGAAGAGAAGCTACAAGAGAAGAAGAAACTTTGCTGGCATAAATCTTTGCAGCCTAGCCTTGGATACACGAGTGACCATCACAAAAACACAAGAATAACCCACAAATATGAAAGACAGAGCACAAAATTTATGCAAGAAAACCAGCAATAATTCTGAAACCAGCAAACAATTGCATCCTTGTTGTCATCATCATGATAGGCTGAAATTTTTCAACCACAGTTGAATTATGACAACAAAGAACACTATTGCAAATGATGAGTGAGCATATTGCATATTGACATGATCAGGAAACAAAGATCTCTGAAGGTTCTTCCAAAACAGACATCCAGACATGTGAGATGTGTAGTGGCCTGATGTATTTCTTTCAAGAAGACATTCTGGAAAAATCAAAATGTGACAGCAGTTGATTACCTCTCAGATGTCTTCCAGCAGAAATATACACAACAAATGCTGCAGCTGCAGCAAAAGAAGCAAGGTCACCCAACAATGTGACTTCAGAATCATGCTCTGTGCAAGAACCTGCTGCTACAATGACCACCCCTCCCATACCCACAACAACTCCCAGCATCTCTTCTTTTGAAAGAGGTTGGCCCATGCCACATGCCACAGCTGCCACAATGATTGGAGGTGTTGAAACAAACAGAAGACTATGTGACAACGATGTATGTTCCAGTGACCACACCTGCATTGAAAGAGGTGCCCCATTTAATTGCTTTGCTAAACCCTAAATCCTATTGCAACAACCAGACCATCAAATCAACATTTGCAAGATCCTGTGAAGAGAATCAAACAGAAAATTATAGTGAAAAACTAATTATGTGATCGGGTGAGGAGCACTGACTCACCCACAGACCAAAATGGAGAGCGAGTGCAATCCCACTAAATCCAATGATGGTCAGATTCACTGAGAGCAGCACTTTCTGGCGATCGGGAATAGGAAGAGAAAGCCACTGCCATATGAAACCCGGCAAGAGGATCAACGATGTGACCTGAAGACGCCATCCTGCATTTGCCACTGGTGCTGCTCCCACCATCAACAAGGTGACCTAATTGGGGGGGAAAAAAAACAACAACAACAATCAAGCTTTTATACAAAGAAAGGTTCAAAACTTGCAGGAATAAAATCCAACGAACTCTCTACCTATCTCCCTCGTTTCTTCTGCAAGAAACCTGGCACAAGCAAAATAAAAATTGAGAAAAAGGAGGAGGAGGAGCTCAGGGAGAAGCAGAAGCAATTCAACACGTTCTGGCAAGGAAATAAAAAATACGTACTGCTCCGGCAGAAGAAACAGCCAAGACGGCGCACACCAGAAGAGGGACAACAAACCATGGCTTTGACGATTGCTGCTCCTCCTCCTCCTCCTCTTCCTCCTCGGAACTCTTCTCACCATCACGACTAATACTACTACCACTTCTCCCAGCCATTGTCGCCATAAACCTTCTTTCCAACAACAACAGTTAGGGTTCAGCATTTCACGTTCTTGTCTTCCCCGAGAAAATCCTTAAAAAAATCGTGCATGGATTAGGGTTTAGGGTTCAAGGTTTAGGGTTTTCATATTAAGGGAGCTGAAAATACAAAGGAAAATTCCAGGCAGTGCTTTATGTACGATTGAAATCTCATTATGAACAATATGGGTTTAGGGTTAAGGAATTTCGAGTTCAAGGTAGAGGGTTATCATAATGGGGTTCACATGTTCAATGTGCAAGATTAATTGAAAGTTGTAAATTAATCTGTCAATAATTGTTGAGTTTAGGGTTTTAAGTTTTAAGGTTTGGGGTTTTGATGAAGTTCACATGTTCATAAGGCAAAGAAATGTTTCATCTTGGAAATGTTCATAATGTTCAAGATTGAAGTTGGATGTGGTAAAAGTAATAAACTAAAAGAGTAAAATGATCTTAATTTTATCCCAATCCCACAGAGGGAATAAATAACCCCAAAAAATGAATTGGGAGTGGATGTGTCATTGGGGTTATGGAGGGAAGAAATGTTTTGAGATCTCTTATCCCAAGAATTTTTTTTTTCAATTTTTAAATTTTTAACTTTAAAAAGGAGAGAAAAGGAGTCTCTTGAAAGGAGCGATATGGGTTTACCAAGTTTTGTGCAATGTATCATTTCTCTCAACACAAAAACCCTAAAAAAACCTTATGGAAAGGGCGGTATCAAAAACAAAAAAATATATAATATTTTCTACCGTTGGCTTCCTGCTTATGATGCCAATCATTTAAATCTTTAACCGTTGGCTTCCTACTTATGATGCCAATCATTTAAATCCTTAACCTGTAAAATTCCATCTATAAGATCTTTGGGTTTTGCTTGAGATTGTTCTTAACCAGACTTTTATATTAATTTGTTTACATTGATCATTTATTGGGGGAAATGTGTAGTAGAAATATTTATTTTTTCAATCTTTTTTCCCTAACATTAACTTATCATTACATTATCCTTCAAGCTTCACACCTCACACCTTAGGATTACTTTTAATGCGTGTCTAGGTGGGGTAAGATGGAATTTCAGTTTTGTAGAATTAAACTACATTGCATAGCTTATTGTCGCATAAATTTAACAAAGCAATGCTTTCAACCACTCAACCATACCTCCTTTTCAATGATTTTTTTTTTGAACTGATAAAAGAGTTAGTAGTTTATAAAAAGATGTATATTTTTATAATAATTTATTCTTGGATTAAGTTAAAGTGGAATAAAGGAAGTTCATTTAACCTTTGATTTCAAAAGATTAAAATATTCCTTTTATGATTTATATGTCATCTAAACTTTGTCATTTAAATGTTCCACCCTAGGTCTAAATCATTTAATATATAATTGAATTATTTTCATTGTTAATTCTATTTAACCTCTTATGTGAACAAGGTAAGACACAATTTACTCAAATTTTATTGGTTTTAATATGCAAAAAAAAAGGTTAATGGAATAATGATATCCTTATTTTTTTTGGTTTGAACTTCAACTTGAAAAATGTGAATTAATCTCACATTAATTGTTGATCAATTGTTATTCAAGGTATAAACCAATGTTGGGTGGGTATCAAAAAAATTTAATAATTGATTATTTTACTTTTTTCATTTTATTTTTCAAGAGAGTTGAGATGGTTTTATAAAAAAATTCTTTGCTTTTAAATATTTTTTTCAATTATTTTTCTTTGTATTTGCAAAACTATTTTTTTCACAATTGGTAATTTTTGTTTCATTCATATTAACTGGTTATACTTAGATGATTCTTTAAATTAATTTGAAATTCAAATTGCTTTCTTGCAATCATTTCCAAGTATCTTAAGCAAGTTTCCAACACAAGAACCAAGTTTTCATTAAAAGTTTAAGAAAATACAAAAGAACATTAAAATAAAATTCTAGAACATTGAATGGCCAAGATAAAATTCATTGAATACAATGTGTAAAAATATTTAGGTTTCTTTTAATTCATCTCATTCAAATAAACCTTCAAACTTCTCTAATTCCCCCATTAATTTTATGTTAAACTTTATCAATTTTACCAAATTCAAAGGGGCCTTACAATTAGCCCTAACATTATTATGTCAATTCTTATTCACAAAGTTTAACTTTTCAAGGTTATTGATTACATGTGACATCTTGTTAAATTAATTAGTATGCCAACAAAAGGAAATTTTCTTTCAATTTCAATTTAAAAACCAACAATCCTTAATTCTTTTGAAGCCAATAAACCAATAATTGGGAACATGAATTTATATTTCCTCCACCATTCCATTGAAATGCATTTGATGTCTTTTACATTCACTTGATATCTTTGGAATATACAATTTTCAATTCACAAGTTCTCTCACAAGTTCACTAATTTTTACCACCACCTTGAAAATATCCAAATTGCAAAAACATTCAATTTTTTCAAGAAAAGAAGTTTCATCCTTCGATAATGGATGCAAATGATGGTACACCTTCCAATACATAGGAAACAAGGATTTTTAATCATATTTTTTAGATTTGCATGGCCACTCTTTGTTCCCGATCAATAAAAAATATATATAATAATATATTTGTATCTAGGATTTAACATTAGCGTGGATAACACATTTGGAATTCTCCTATCATCATATTTGTCAAGAAAAAAAGGAAAGAACTAATGATCCCACATACTTCTTTTTCATGTTCACTAGAAAAGATTTTCAATTCAAATCCAAATTTGAATCATCTTCCATCAAATTATCTAAAATGAGAGGAATAAGAGGATTATTATTATTTCCCTTTAGTTTAAAGCTCATGATTATGCTTACATGTAAGGTATCACTCAACAACCAATGAACCTTTAATCAATTTAAAGCACAAGTAATTATAATATGAGATAATCAATCAACAATAATTTGCACAATATATGCCATATGAGAGGGGGCAAGGGTGAGGTATATGACTAATGACCTTGACACTAGTTTATGTTTGTTGTAACATGGACAATGTTTTTTTCAAAATTGTAAAGCTTTTTAAAACATGATTACTTCACTTTGCAAACTTGCAAAATTAAATCTTATAATTAGAGGCTATAATTATACAATAAAATATTTTTAAATTGAAGAATATAATATCAAAATATAGTATTTTTTTTATTGGTGTGTTCAATTTTCATGGGTGGAGGTCTATTGTAACATAGCTTTCATCCACTCTTATTGCCATTTCCTTGATCTTTTAGGCCATTTTATACAATTATGTAAATATGATTAGTTAAATTTGATGGAAACATATTGAAAGCTTTGGTACATTTTTTCTTCAATAGTTGCATATTAATAGGCCTTAAAAAAAGGCATGTCCAAAACATGTCCCTTGAAAACTTTCCTCCATTGCCAAAGTGTCACATCTAATTACTGTAGTCATATTCATATTAGATCCTTCATTTTTCACATAAACAATGATTTTTTTGGCCAAACCGTATTGCTCTAAAAAAATCTTATATTTCTTACCAATGTTTGGCTTAAAGTTTCAAATATTGCAAATAAGTTAATTGTAATATGTTTTGGCACCCCATCTTTTCCCAAAAAAATCATAACCAATTTAGAAACATGTGCCCATTTGGACATAAAGAGATCAAACCTTGTAAAGCTCCACACAAATTTTGTTAAACTAGTAGGTTTTTAGGGGCTTTTTTTTTCCAACCAACTTTGGTAACAATTCTTGACAGAAGTTTTATTGGGAAAGGAACACAATGTGAGGGCATAACTTCAATATCAAGCACTTTGACTAAATGTTTTCAACAAATTCTAAATAGATAGATTTTTTTGACAACAACAAACCCATGTTCTCCAAAAAATCTTTCTACTACATTTTTTTTGTGTGTGGAAAGGGTCTATGATGCCAAAAAAATTAAAGATGACACTTGGACTTATTCTAGGCCTTTTTTTTCTTTGTAGGCCTAGGGGGGCCATTCGAATGTATTTAGGAAGCATCTAAAATAAAAAGATATTTATGGTCTGTTATGAAATAATGGAATATTTTGAAGATATTTGAAATACATTTTAGAATAAATTGGGTGTAATTTAAACACATTTCCAAAATTAACAATTTAATTTAGAATTAACTAAATACATGTTATGTCAAGAATGTAGCTATATAAGTAAATTCCAAAATTTCAAAAGCAATTTAAGTTTCCATTTCAAAATATGAAAGAAAAATGATTATGATTGTTGTTGGTTCCTATTAGCATGATTGCACCCAATTGGACTTATCCTCAACCTTGTTCATTGGTTGAAAATTGAAGGATCAACTACATTATTATAACACAAAACACAACACATAATTTGTGGCATCTTGACATCAACTTTTAGATTATCAATAACATAAAAAATGTGCAAGTCAAAAAAAATTATCATGATGCCTCCACTTAATTATTTGTTTGTGCATTCTTTTCAAATTCCAATGTGAATCATCATTTTGTGACTAGGAACTTGGCAATGTTTCAAACCTTTTAGACCTTTCATCCTCATTCATATCCCCCTTGAAATTTCATCTTCATTTGTGGAAATATCATCCAAAACAACTACTTTCATTCTTTACAAGGCATGTTATTGAGCCAAGGTTGAGAAACTCAAAATAACAAATGCTTTCCAAATTTTGTTAAGCATTTCAATTATTTATTATTAGTATTATATTTTTCTAAAATGAAAAAAATGAAAAAAAGGGAAACAATTATAAACATTTAGAAGCATACATGTTGCATAATGTACAATGTGTAATCATTCAATTTTAAAATGATGCATAATGCCAAAAAAATGTTGATGTAAGTATATGTAAATGAAAAAATGTTGTATGTTCACAAGAATGCTTAACAAATGCATTGTAACTCCTTTTCATTTCAAATATAAGTTTGCATTAACAATGGTTGGTTTTGCAAAAATGAAACACCACAAAAACACATAGAAAAATTCAACATTGGCAAGAAATAAAAATTAACAAAAAAATATCACAAACACAAAAACTAACACATCAGTAAAACAAAAAGAACAAACACATAAATAAAACAAAGAACAAAAACATAAAAAAAAAAAATTGAATGACATATTTCTTCTTTGAGTTTGAGGTTGTTAAATTATAGCCTAAAACATAAACATTTACACCACCCACATTGACAACTTATACAAAGCAAAAGGAGAAGCATCAATAAAAAAAGGGGTGAAAACACCATGAGTAGCAACCATGAAGATTTAAATAAGAAGAAGTAATGGATGTATTTAATTAGAAAAATGATGAGTGTTCAAGATGTGAACAACAACCATGAAGAATGTTTGAATAGCAAAATGAACAACATTTGAACATTGCATAAACACAAGTTGCAATACTCGAATATGCACAACACTGTGAGTAGCAAGAAATGTTGTGTGACAATATCACAAGCTTTCAAACCCTTGACATTGATTTTTTTTTTGCAAATAATCTCACAAGTCATGAGCTATAGCAAGTTGCAACCATAGATTCTAATCCAAACGTGCTTTGCAAGCTTCAAGGCCTTTGTGACAAGGAGCAATGAAAGCACACAAATAATACATCAACACACAAAACATAAAAATGACACTTATAAAAAAATTCAAAAAAAATGCAAGAAAACACAAACAACAATGCAAAAATAAAATAAAATAAAAATGATTTAAACCAAGAGTAACAATGAAATGAAAAAAATGGCTAGAATGAACCACCCCCCATGATTACATCAGTTGGATGTTTTATCCATAGGATGGGTTGGATGATTTGCCTCTTTACTTTACATTAACCAACATTCTACTACAATCAATTTTTTTTGGCTACTGACCTTTGACCATTTTTTTTCATTCCCAAATTTTCCCAACCTTGACCTCCATACTACCCACCCACCTATCTACTTTACTGACCTAAATCTTAGCCCTACCAACGAAGTAACAATTAATCCTTTATTTAACTTGGCAAAACTCTTATCTTCTCTTGGCTAAACCTATATTTCTTTTTGGTTAAACTTATAGTGCCTCTTGGCTAAACTTCTATCTCTTGGCAAAACCTATATATTTTACTGGATAAATATCTATCTTTTGGTTAAACTTATATATCTTATTGGTTAACTTCTATTTCTTGGCTAAACCTATATTTCTTTTTTATTAAACTTATCTCTTTTGGTTAAACCTATATATCTTATTGGTTAACTTCTATTTCTTGGCTAAACCTATATTTCTTACTGGCTAAATTTCTATCTCTTAGCTAAACCTATATATATTACTAACTAACTTATATTTATTGGTTAAACCTATATTTCTTCTTGGCTAAACTTATATCTTTTGTCTAAAAGTATATTTCTTCTTGGTTAAATTTATATTTTTTGGCTAAACCTATATTTCTTTTTGGTTGAATTTATAAATCTTAGCTACAATATTCTCTTTTGGCTAAACGTATATATTTTAATGGCTAAACTTTTTTCTTTTGACAAAACCTATACTTCTTCTTGGTTAAACTTACATATCTTAGTTAAACCTTCTTCTTTTTTGGGTTAAACTTTTTTTTTGGGCCAAACTTATATCACTTGACAAAACCTATATATCTTATTGCTTAAACTTATTAATCTTAGTTAAACCTATATTTTTTCTTGGTTAAACTTGAATTTTTTGGTTTAACCTATATTTCTTCTTGGCTAAACTTTTATTTATTGGCAAAATTTATATATCTTATTGGTTAAACTTCTACCTAATTCCTATTCCAAAAATTAACTAACAGAGTAGATACATTTTTTAGTAATGCCACTTTAATTATTAGCAAAACATCTACTTATTGGAAAAACCTACTTATCCACACATTATCATACCTACCTATGCACTTGCAAATTGGGGACTTTGATTGCAAAAATTATAATGTAAAATGTGGGTATTGCAATTGCAAGAATTTTTTTAACAACAATCTTCTACATCCACTTTGGACCATTTAATGCAAGATGTATTTAATTTAATGAAGAAATAGGCTTGATAAATTTAGAGTTAAAAAAACATTAAACATTTATGAATATTTGCACAATTTTTAATATTAATCAATATCAATCCTAGGTTGGATTTTGGGGGGGGAATTTGGCCAAATCTTCACTTACAAATACTTGCAACAAGATTCATTTTATCTCTTTTGAAGGTGAATGAAGAAAGTCTCGAGTTGGGCCTTCAAGTTGAAGTGACCACACTAAAGGTAAGAAAACAAACTCTTATTTCATTAATTTAATTTGTTTCTTTTCGTTATGTTTCAATTTTAATTCATCACTTGCTCCCAAAAGATTATTTTGTATGGCATTGTTATATGTTTATATAGTTATTAATTTTTATGACATTTACCATTAAATGTTTTTAGGTTTATATATAAATATTATGGGGTAATTAGTTTTAAACTCTAAGGCTAGTGTTTCCATTCATTATAATTTTTAGTTAATTGACTTTAAAATTCAAAACATAGTTGTTATAATAATTATTTTTGTTCCATTTGTAGTTTTTCTTGTATAATCATTAGGTTGAAAACATTTACCATCATGATTATTTAGGGTTTTAAGTTTAAGGTTTAATGAAATGTGTGTTGATTTATTTAGGTTGTGTTTTGAAATCAATATACAACTGCTTTGAATGTGTTATCATCCTTTAACATCAATGGTATGATTTTTTTTTAAAAATCATTTTCTTATGTTTTTTTATTGTTTTGTTCCTAATTTAAAGAACTCAATCTCCTTGGAAGATTTTAATATGGTCATCAAATTCCATTAAGAATGTTCCATGTTTGATATATGGATTTAACATTTTGGCCTCTTATAAATAATGTGGATTTAAGGTCATATTGCCAATATTGCATTTTGCCACCCACATACAATGTGCATTTTGAAATTGTCATGTAGGCATTGCATTTCCCTCTCCCATATGTAGTCTGGATTAGGGTCATAATGTGGGTATTTCATTTTGGCCCCACATATAGTGTGCATCTTTAAATTGTGATGCGGGTATCGCATTTAGGGCTCCCACATATAATGTGGATTAGGGTCATAATGTGGGTATTACACTTTGCCCCCATGTATAGTGTGCATCTTTAAATTGTGATGCGGGTATTGCATTTAGGGCTCCCACATATAGTGTGGATTAGGATCATAATGTGGGTATTTCATTTTGGCCCCACATATAATGTGCATCTTTAAATTGTGATGCATGTATTACATTTAGGTCTCCACTACTAAAATTCTGTCATATGCAACCACCATGTTTGCAACTGGAATGCAATTGCCGGTTGCATGCAACAATGCAAGGTTTTTTATGCAACTATAATGGATTTTTGCCACCTTTTTGGGTGTGTATGCAACTATGGTGCAACTATGATCACCTTCATCCCAACCTTTGGATGATTTCTGTGATATATCATCGTATATATTTGATATGCATATACTCATAGTTGTATGTGCAACCAAAATAGGCCAACTATGGTCTTTTGGTAAGCTAGGTACACATTTTTTGTAGGCATGTTTAGGATTAAGGTTGCCTACAAATGATAATCCCATTGATAAGGTTTAGGATATAGGTGAAAAATAACCTAATCTATTATGCCACCTACCTAAGATAATGTAGCTATCCCCAACTTTTAGTAGCTTGCTCCACAAACATTTAGAAGACAATTGACAATGGAAGATATCAATTTTACTTACAATATTTTATCACTTGATGAAGCAAAACAATGTATATGTCTATTCAACAATAAGGTCCAATTAATCCCCTCAAGATTACAATATGTGGGTTTGAAGGTTTAAATAATCTATTTTATTCCAACAATTATCCAGTACAAGTGAGGGTCTCATGGCACATATACACCTTATAGTCCATGTAATGCATGAATTTGTTCCAAAATCAGCCCTGATAGTCCTGAAGGGTTTAGGGTTTAAAAGACAATGTCATTCATCCACTGTGAATATCGACAGGATGGTTTCATTACCCCAATCTAGATCTTTCATCTTTTACAGCAGGCTTGTTTTATTACAAGAAGCTAGCATGTGAAATACCTTGACAAGTTTAGCACCTAGAGCAGTACACTTATTGTCTGCCATAGTTGTTCCAGCTATAGCAGATCACACTCCCAGTGTGGTCTGTAAATTTTTTTCATCGAACACATTGTCCAAAACCAGAGGTATGTCAAAACAAAACCATTCGTTGTTCATCAGTGTATAGCTAAAGAGACTTCTTCAAAGCTGATTATGTTGTATGGAGTACTCATATTCATGTTTTGACTTTAAGGCATAAGATACAAGACCCTATCGAAAATTCGAAAAGGTTGCAGATGCCACATGCTCAATACGGGTATCCAGTCCAACAAATTTGGAATCAAATTTGGAATCCATTGTCAACTCTGGGTGTGCCACCGACACACCATTGTGATCCAATGCCAGTAACTCTACTCGTCTGCAGTTTATCCACTCACTTGTTACTCACTTCTTGTTGCAGTAGGAAACTAATAAAATGCTAACCACACAGGTGTGAGAAATGAGTTTCATCACACTCTTAGAAGTTTAGCATCTTAAGGGATGGTTGAGTTTTCTGGACCTTTGCAACACCTGAACCGCTTGGTTCAAGCTCTTCACAAAGTGTTCATTGATGTCTATGGTTTCATCCCTGGGAATTTTCTTAGAATGCTTCACATTCAGAGAGGGCCAATTGGGGGACCCAACAACAGTCTCCAGCCCCTTCACTCAATTTGATAACACGTTTAGTGCCTGCACATAACAGAGGTAAAGTCATCCTCGATAAGTTGCAGTGATTATGAGAGGCAATATTTCAAAGGTTGGAAAAAGGATAGTGAAAAACATAGCAATTGCATGTATATATGCCACAAGTATGTAAGTTTACCTGGCAATGAGCAAGGTTCTCATTCTCAACCTGTTCAAGTATGTTTTGAAGTTGTGGTCGGCATTGTGCTAAGACCGAGCTTGACACTATATCTTTTAACCCCTATACCTTTGACTCAGAAAGCTGTGCCATGTGCTGCAGAAGGTTTTCATCGCAATAGATTCCTCATATTTTCTCATCTGTTTGCTCCAACTTAAAAGAGAGCTCACTGACAATACATGCAGCTGTTTCATACTTAGGGTACCAAATGGCAACAGACTTTGCAAGCTCATCAGTGCTGATACGCACTTCCTCACACAAATGGACCAAGTCAATATGCGTGCCTTCCAATTTCTCTATCTTCTTTGCAATGTCTGATTGATCAACCCTAAACCCTAAACCCTAACCCTAAACCTATTTACTTGCCGAGGCACAGATCCAAGTTCATCTCTGGAGGCAGCAACAGTCTCCTACTATTACTACTGAAACTCTTTCCATTGATCTTCCAATTTATCAACGCGGTCACGACATCTAAGCTTCACATTGAAAACATCAGCACGAACCTCTTCCAAGCCTCCTAGGTACAAGTGCGACAGACTCTCCACTTTCTCCATAATGAGAAGTATCTCCCGGACACCTTCCACTTGCCTGTTGCCTCTTTCCCTCTCCAGTTCTTCACTGTTCTCTTGCATCCTCATTGCAAGCTTTCTTACACTCTCAAGTTCCACCTGAAAAAAAACTCAAAATGAGATCGTCAATCTTTGAGTCTCAGGGACATAGTCTATACGCATTCTGCAAAACATTACACTACAGCAATAACAGCCAAAATCGGCTGCAGATTTGGAAGAATATGTGTACACACCAGGGAGCACAAGGAAGAAGAAGAAGAAGGTATAGAGAGCTTTCTACCTTCACTGCCTTTTCAACTTTCTTGAGGTCCTTCATCTCAAGCTTCAAATCAGCGCCTTCGTATTTGAGCTTCTCCACCGTTTGTAATAATAAGTTACCTCTCTCTGTTTCAGAATTCACCTGCAAAGGCACAATTCAACAAGGAGAGATGGACGCGCGAAGCTTAGCAACGCTTCAGCTTGCAAGAATTGGAAGAAGGTGTAGTTGGTGAGCAGACCTAACTGCTGCTACAACCAACATTGCTTTTGAAGGACTGTAGCTGCCTGTGCAGAAATCCATTTTCCGATTTGAGAATGTCTTGCTCACAGTTGGCATTTTCTTTGGCAAGCTTGGCGACTTTGGTGAGATGGTTCACATGCTCTTGCAGATGATCTCTGCCCTTGTTTAGAGCTTCAACCTTAGCCCACAAAAGACGCATGTTGCTCTTCATCTCTGTCATGACCAGGTCCTTCTCATTCAACCATTTCTCTATTCTCTCGTCCACTAGTGCCTGTACCTGAACAATGAAGATAAAAAGCTTATGAAAATTTGTAAAACCTTGAGCTCTCTGCATGTGAGAAAACATTATCCTACATCAAGTGAATGTTTATGTCTGTAGAGAAAGAGAAAGATCTCACTGAGGAACTCAACGAACATGTTCCTTCTCTCCACTCATTATCTTGTGCAGTAGTAGCAGTAGCAGCCATCAACTCTCCAAGCTTGGCTTTGACTTCCTTCTGGATGCTGCGCTTCGCCTTTGCCATTCCACACTCATGTTCCCTCCTCAAGGTTTGTAGCTCATTCTTCAATACTTCCATCCTTCCCCTCCAACCCTCGCTTTCTACCTCTATTCTGATCTTGAAGCCCTCCACTGAACCTTTGAGTTCACCCATCAGTCTCTGGGTGTGGGCCATCTTTTCTTCATATGCATCCAGAGAAACGCCTTGCAATTTCTTTCTTTGTAATGGTTAGAGATTGACAAAGAATCACATGTGTTTTACTCACTTAGATAACAAAGTTGCATTTTTTTTTAATGTTGGGCACAGAGGAGGAGTGGGAGGAATACTTGCCCTAGTCATCCAATTATTCAAACTCTGCTTGCTCTAATCGTCATGAGTCGTTGAGGTGAGGAACTTCTGCCCCGTTTTTCTGTTTTGATTTACTTCCTTCTCCTCATCCTCTTCTTGTGGGTGATCAAGAACTATAGCATAGTCTCCTCCAGGAATCATCATACCCACTTGCTGATGAGTATCTACTAGCTGACATAGATTTGATTTGGAGAGAGGTGACATGCTGACATGTTGATTGCAATACACCTGGAGTCGAGTGTTGCATTGAGGTTCATGAGATCGTGAAAGATTGTGATTTAGTAGAGGTGTGGGCAATACAATAGTAGTGGAGTTTGGAGAAGGGAGATCAACAGACTCATGGCCCCTATTGTTGCTGTATTTGGTGTTCATGTTGTTGGGATGACACTGACCCTTAGAAACTTCATTGTCAAACTTCAAAGTGCTTCCCAAGTGTAATTCGTGATGGAGAGGGTGCATAGGAGTGCAATATTCTGCTGTAGCGAAAGTTGTTTTGTACAATCTCTGGCTGCAGCCTATCGAAAGAAATGAAGGGCGAGGGGATACAGTGCATGGAGATGAATCTGAAGCTGAGGTATTGATCTCTTTTGATCTTTCAACTTCTTCTGTGGGCCTTTTTCCCCCACAAATTCCTCCCTAGAAAATTGTTGGCCATGGGCACATGGATTTCTCCTACATATTGCAGAACAATTGAAAGAGGCAGCCTTAGAATTGCCACCTCCTAGGACGTATTCTAAGTCCTCTCTCTCTCTTGTGTTGGGTTGCACTTCTTGGCTTGGCTGCATTAGAGTATCCAAATTTCTGTGAGCAACTACATCCAGTTCCTCCATCAGTCGCCTCTTCACTCTGTTAGCCATTCCTTCTACTTCAGCTTCTCTCTTTCTAGTGTCATCAGTTTTCTCTTTTAACATTTGCATTTCAAGCCGGAATCTTTGACAATCATCCTGCACTCCTCGTACCCCCTTCGATATATATGTTCCCAAAGCATTTGGGAACTCCATCCCATGATCTTTATCCATGTTCAAGGCATCTCCAATATTGTGAGTCCCAGCTTGCTCCAAAGATGCATT
>Ga0209208_10001888_pt1 | contig 29964 bp, 32 predicted proteins | sample S1TSphfallax_3_FD_187694 | JGI IMG/M metagenome (GOLD analysis project Ga0209208, IMG submission 187694) | Host-associated microbial communities from peat moss isolated from Minnesota, USA - S1T2_Fd - Sphagnum fallax MG (SPAdes) (version 2) | ecosystem: Host-associated > Plants > Peat moss >...
ATTCTGAAATATGAATTCCTATGGAACTCCAACAAAAATATAACCAACAAAAAATAGCCCATTAAAAACATAATTTCCCCCTTTTAAAATCACTCTATTCACTTCACTCCTAGCTCCACATCCAAGACCACCAATCTTGACATTTATGCCTATAACTCTTTGCATCGTGCTCTAACATGAATAACATAATAGGATGAAAAAAACAACACATTTTGTCAAAATTTTCTCAGGTTCACCACTCAAGGCTTGAACTATGTCTTATTGTTGAGCTTCTATTTAACAATAATTAACTTTTCCATTAGAGGTTGAAAGGGGTTGTTAGACTTTAGGGTTGATTTGTGTATTCATCCTTCTTATGGTCTATCCATGTCTATATTTTGTCTTGTTTTTCCTTCTTTTAAAATGTTCTAGACTTTTCCTTTTCCCTCCCACCTTTTCTTAACTAATCCTTGTGTCATCCTTTCTCTTGAAGGGAGTTTACACCTTCACACTAGATCATCTTTGTGATCTATAGTTAATCCCTTATTAGTATGTCTCTCTCTCTTCTCTTTGTTGCAGTTCTTAGCATCATAAAACTTGATTAAAAAATCTAACAAAGGAGGAACAAAGTGGTTATTATGAATAAAAAAAACTTTTCATTCATGAAACTTTTTTTGTCATGGTTTATCTCATGAAAAGGAGGGAGACTAAAAGGTTATTTTGAATCCAAAAACTCTGCATTCATAAGATTTTGATTATCATAACCTTGTGACCAAAGATCACATGCCCAATTTGAACAAAGAAAAAAAATTGGGGACCAGGGAAGTGTCCAAAATTTTCAAATTTGGCAAAGCTAGAGCCTTTGGTTCAACTCAAAGAATGCAAATGTGTTGTGCACATGCAAAAACAAGGACTTTGATGTTTTACTAAAAAGGTGTTCAACATTGAACAATGCAAGACAAAGCAAACATTCATCATCTCTTGTGCCACATACCAACAACCACTCTAATGTCGCCTTCTTTTTCCACAACTAAATGGCACGAAGGATAATTAGGCTTGAAAGCAACTTTTATGGATTTTTCCAATTGAAACAAGTTTAGCAAAGTTATGCATTTAAATAATTTTTGCACACAAGTGCATAGCAAATCCTTCAACTCTTAAGTTGCCAATTTATGTTCATTCAACCATGGTCCATTGCCATCATTCATCGTCACAATCTTACAAACTCTCCCACAAGTGTCTACCAAAAAATGGCAATCATATAGTTATTTTAGAATTCCAAGTGCACATGTCTCATACTATAACTATAGATGTTAGAGACATTGAACACTAGTCCCCAAATTTTCATCAACAAACAAGTTGAAATCTTCAATCATATCCTAATCAAAGTATGCAACAAAAGAAAGGGGGGAGACATTGTTACTTAGTGGCTTTTAACTCAATATGGCTAATGCTTCCATTTCAAAAGTGTCAAATTTCTAACCATCATAAGTGTCAAATTGGTTGCCTCAAGCTCTTCTTGACTCATAGGTATCCCCCTTGTCTTCAATGACTTGTTGACCCAATAACCCACATTATAGTTGGGTTGTAAATAGTAAGTAGCATCTAACATGGCCTGGTGATGAACTACACTAACAATATGTGCCATAACTTAATGTCAAATTATAATTTTCATGTAATATATGCCACAATAAACATCACATATTGGACATTGTAATGAATGAAACCACTAAGTTTACCTCATACATATGTCATGAGACATGACCTTGTGTTTGAGAAAAACTACATTCTCTTGAAGTGACAACTTTCAAATGCCACCATATAACCATATCTTTTTGTTTTTATATAATTTCCATTGGTCAATTCGACTTTTGTTTTGGATCTATGATTATGAATGTGCCCCAATGAGGGAAAGGGAAGGGAAATGACAAGGCAAATGTCTTATATTACTTTTCAATGACTAGTGATTCTAGAACCAAATGTTAAACATGCAAATCATAATTCAACTACCAACAATAAATTATTGACATCCTAATTTTGTTAACCAAATGTTAATAGAAATCATACCAACCATTAACACCAGAAAGAGATCGAAAGTGTGAGGTATCAAAGCAGCCCAAAGAAGTTCGAGCTCAACATTGGAAAATGGGGCTCCTAAAAGCCCAAACATGTAAGAACCATCTTGCTTCTGCAAACATTTCAACATTTTGATTCTTACAAGAGGAACCAAGTCCATCATGTTTACTTTGTTTTCTCCACATCGAAGACAAAAGAAATTTACAAAGTTACAAAGGCCTTGTGTAAAAACTAATGGAAACTTGAGATCACTCACACGAACAATCATAACATACAATCATTAAGGTGCGAACCCTGCTTTGGAAATTGCAATGGTAATATCATAAAGAGAAGACAAGCATGAATTGAAAAGTGAAGACATTAAGCAGAAGACAATGTATGGATTCATTTAGTATAGAGCCTGTGTGTGCATGGAGTGCTAATCATTGGTAAATGTATTCCTTAATCAAAGTATTCCCAAGTTTCAGGGATGTGTGTTTTTTGTTGCTACAGAAATAGCAATTCAAAACAGTCCAATTTAAATCTGAGTAAAGCCAGGTGGAATTAGGGTTTTGGAGAGAAAGAAAACATCCTTGTATGGTCTGAAAATTTATCTTTGTTCAAAATTTCCTGATGCAACAACCCCTCTCCAAGAATCAGAATTGGGCCTCGTGTCTCAATTGTTCACAATGTGTGACAGTAATTAGATTGAAACAGTACAGATACAGTCTTTCTTCAATCATATCCTCAGTTTGATTCAATACTAGTTTGAGATTTCATGCTTTCTTTCCAACCTGACAGAATCCTAACCCAACAAATTAATGTATCTAAATGGTTTGGTGTTGAATGGAGAACCACACACCTCAGTGTATATGGTTGGATGCATATAACTAATGTACAAATAAGACTTGACAGATAATTACAGAGGATTAAACAGAAGCTGTGGTCACCAGGTTTTCATCATATGGTAGTAGGGAGCCCCAGGAGGACCCAACTTGAAGTTTAGCACGGAGAGGAACTGCAATACAGTAATCCAAAACACAATTAGTACAAGGAACACCAAAGAAGCAGAACTTCAATCAGTAGATGTCACAGCAAACAAGTTGTTGTGACTCAGTGAGTGCCAATTAGGTGAATCTCTTTTCCAGAGAAAAGATAATGGCATCTATGGATGGAACTTCATTGGTACCAATATCCTACTGTTGGAGACCTGTTGGTGCAGAATACCAGGTATAAATCTTCCCACAGGGAATTCACAAATCTAAACTTAGTGCACTTTGAAGGGGCTTAGCTTAGTGCACCCAACAAGGTCAGGAAAACCCACATTACAAAAGCCAAGAAATATTTGATGTGCTAAGGTTAACTTCAATGAAGTTGATTGTTAATACCTTTAAGAGTCGCAGCGCCTTCCATATAGTAGCGAAGCATACTTGCAACTTCCTTCAAAACTCGCTTGTCAACTTCCAAGACTAGCTCATCATGAATCTGCAGTCAGCAGCTAGCTTTGTCAATGTGTGATTCATTGTTACACTGCATTCATCCATTTAAACAGGCCCAAATTGCATGAGTGGCAGCCTTGGCTAGTACCACCTCTTCTATTCAACATTCTGCTTCTCCATGTAAACCAATATGCTACAAACCAAGAGAGTACCAGACCAGTTTTTAGGACTACACAAGAATTGTAATTTCAATAGCTTTTCTAAAGATTAGGGGGTTCAGCATGGTAAACCAGCTGCAAGTGAGGATCAAGAAATTGAACTGTCAAGAAATGTCTGAAAGGGACTGTCCATATTGACCAAAGGCAGTTCACCTGAAGTAGCAACCGACAAGAACCCTGAAGAGGCCATGCTGGACTCTCTAGCTGCACCCTCTGTTGACTTAGAGTAGATACTCTTTCCCTACGAGGTGTTGACATGGCATTATGCACTTTAATCATCGCCATTTTGATCAAATCAGCTGCAGATCCCTGTATCAACAGCAAACTTGTCTATGACTTCTCTAAATGTTAGAGGGTAAATCTCATATGCTTGAGTACCTACCAACATCTACATAGAGTAAAGCTCACATAAGGTGAAATTCATCTGCACTATTCTGAAGTACAATCATCAGAATTCTTAAGTTCTTTCAAGGTAGTACTTGCAAACAAAGAAAATGAAGTGTGTTAAGCCAAGCTCCAACTATTATTTTTCAGAAAAAGAAGAAAAATATTGTGATCACATTTATAGCACCCAACCTGACAGATAGAATTGACAGCCTGCCTTTCTGCCTTGGCCTTCTCTCCCCATTTGCCATGATTTATTTTATCCAAATAACGCTTCCGCCCACATAATGTCTTCACATACCTGTACAAAAAAGGCAACCCAATCAAGATGCAGAAGTCGCTCCATGCACAACACAATATCCACACATTATCTGTATCTAAACATTAGTGAATATACTATACTTAACTCTAAAATCTGGTCCTGCCTATAATGCATAGCACATACAGGAAAAGGTAACATACCCATTTTGACGGCAGGATTGTACAGCCTGGTTAAGCCAGACAGCCACTGCAGGAAATGTGGCCTTGAACTGATCCAGCATCTGTTGAGCATCTGTGAGGGGGCATTGTAGGTGCTCAGACAGAGTGTTCACACCCATGCCATAGAGCAATCCATATACTAGGCGCTTGGTGTGTTCACGCTGCTGCTCAGTAATGGCAGATTCTGAAAGTCCTGTCCATTGAGCTGCAAGCATACGGAAAACATCACCTGCTGGTTTGCTGAGCAGAGATATGAGTGAAGGATCCCCAGAGAAGTGGGCCATCAATCGAATTTCGATTTGTGAATAATCTGCTGACAGTAGAACCCACCCTTCCTGCATACAAATGCATTTAGTAAGCATACTGCTTTTTGGAGTCTCATCACCAAAAACTAACAAACCTTACAAAATTCCTGAGAGAAAATTCCAGCACTGCTACAGTTAAGTCCCAGTCATTCAATGCTTGAACCAATTATTGTGTGGAAAAACAGAGTACAGGGAATTTCTTCAACATCCCTGGTCATCTCTCATGTCATACCTGTAGAGGCACAAAAAGTTGACGAGCATTGACCTCAATATCCCGACATAATTGTATATCTCCAGTATGACTGCTCTCTTCATCAATGGTGAAGCTTATGGAATGCTCAACACACTTGCATGTTAAAGAAATCAGAGTTAACATTTCAGCTACTGAAGTGTCAACAATTACAAGTTTTTGAGGAGCACAGTTTTTCCTCCATAAATGAGATAAGCAAATGACAACATATCAAATAAACAAGTATGAAAAGAAATTACATGAGATCAACCTTGAGGTTTCGAAAACCTAACCTGAAGATTGGGATTTTCCATAGAAAGCCTCCCAGTTGCCGTTGAAGTCTGAAGCCAACATCCAAAAATGCAGTACACGTCATCTCTTCTAGTTCCCTCATCCAAGGAAGGCAATGAAACAGGCGACTGCACATGCTCTGCTATAGCACCAAGTGTGCCATGCAGCAGCTTGGACAGTCTTCGATGCTCTCTGATTACTTCTGCAATTGGGTGCTGATCCCTGTAACCCAACATTCTCATGTGAGACAATGCATGCAATTCCTTCATTTTTGGGTAGAGTCAATCCAAGGGGTCTGGATGAATTGGTTATGGGGAGATAACAACAAAATTGTCTTAGGCATGCAAATGCAGGTTCTCCAGTACCTGAGGAGGTCAAGGGCATGCTTGTCAGTACTTGGATGCTGCTTCCCCTTACAGCCAGCAGGCACAGGCAGCTGCAAATGTTGGTACAGCACATGTGCTACCTCTCCAGGTATAGAGAGTGAAAAGGGCATTCCTGCTAGCTGCTGAGCTTTGGCTTCCAGAGCACGAAGCTTGCAGTTAAGTAGTTGCTGTGCCTTACGACAAGCCTCCATGTCCACACCAACTCCCCATGTCTCCATGTCTGCCAGCACTTTCACCTGCCCAATGCCTCTTTTCACTCAACTGCCATTTGCTGAATAATTCAACTCAAACCATCATAACTAAGATTGGCCATTCAACTTTTAGTGCTTGTCACTGAAATAGTCTGTACAAGTCTCCACATACATCTTGATCTTGGGTAGCCTGACTTTGCACCCTTGTGAATTGCTTGGACCCAACAAAACACAGGAGACAGACAGTAAGATCCTATGGTTTGCTTTTGTGGCATTCCAGCATCAGGATATCTAGCTTACTGAACATTGACCATCTTGCAACAAATTTTCATTTCATGCAAGAATTTCTCTAAACCATGCCTTGACATAAAGAATATCACCAGAGGCATTTCAAGTTGCATTAGAGGCTGATGTAGGCCCTCTGCCTGCAAGAGCTTCCAAAAAGCTGAATGCAGTGCCCACACTTGCGCTGCTCGCCTACAACACCCATTATGTGCCACACGACCCATCTGATTCATCCACCTGCCAGCCCTGCTTGCAGCAGCCGCCACCTCACCAGGCAATCTCCTCTTAACTTCCTGGAACAAGTCATAGCATTTAAAATAAATTAAGTGCTGTAACTTAAAATAAACATTGGCCCAAAACAGCCAGGGGAATACTGAAATGATGGTAGTGACCTGCTCAAGAGAAAACGTTTGGCCACTTTCTTCATCAGGCCAAAGAAGCCAAGCAGCCACTCGCACATCAACCAAATGCTCCTGCACCTTCAAAGCAGGCAAAGCCCTTAACTGGACTGGATTTGGCTTTGAATCAAACAGAACTAGGGATTTTCCATTATCCTGATGCTGGAGGGGAACATGGAAACCAGGATTGGTCAAAGCATGAAGCTGGCCCTTCACATCCCAGGCAACCTTTTTAACACCTGCCTTAAGAAAGACCTCAGAGGCCTTTTCCCACCGCATCCTAGCTAGACTCCATGCCTCCTCTCCCAAGCACGTCACAGCATTGATACTAGTTGAATTTGCCATAACCAAGACATCAGACTTGCCCACATCTGGGGCAGAACCATCCAGAGGCTTTTGACCTCTAGAGAAACTGACATAATAAACAGGTGAGTCCCTCCAACACAAGGCCATGCCCTCAACCTCAATGAGTTTTGTTGTGACCTCTGTTGCTGGAACTTTGCAATACAGATCAAATGCAAACTCCTCAACTGCATTCCACTTCTCCCAAAACTTGTTGAAACCACCAGGTATCTTGTCTACATCTACAGGTCCCTTGAAAGGCTCCTCACTTTGAATTGGCAGAACCTCCACATCTTCCCCTTGTGCAACCAATGAGCCAGAGAACAGGGCAGCTGCATCTGACCCATTATGCATATGGACAATGTCAGATTGACGATAGTTTGTCAATACAGGAAGAAGTTCATGAGCGGGTAAGCAATTGTCCTTTTTCATTTGAAGCTCTAGATTTGCAGTCTGAATGTTGCTCAACTGCTCATGCTTGACTTCTTCAATGCCAATCTCAATCATACTACAAGGCACCTGAAGACCACTGCTGCTAGTGGCAATTGCAAACTCTGAAACAGTCTCCATTCCTATTTCCTTAGAATGTCCTCCTTCAACTCTGAAACAATCTCCATTCCCGTTGACCTCTGTCCTTAGAATGTCCTCCTTAGGACCTGCAAAACTTCTGTAAATCTTCTCCTTGGACTCTTCCCTGTCCTGATAAGGTATAGTCACAGGAAGAGGATGGGTCAGACTGGTGTCTGCACCTTCAATCACTGGCATGCTTGTGGAAACAACAACAGGAATGGCAACACTGGAAGCTAGTGCTGCTCCCATTTGCAATGCATCATCAGTGGCAGGAGGGAAGGGCATTGCCAGTGCTGCAGGCACTTGAAACCCAAGGGCTTGAAATGCAGAGAAAGCTGCTTTCCGTGCTTCTTCAGCACGATCTAATGTGATCTGCCGTGCTCCATTCTTTATTTTGCGGGCTATCCCTATCTGTGCCCAATGCTGGCCACCAGTTTTAGTACCACCTGTATGCACACCATTTATTGTTCTATCATTTTTTTAGTCCTTCCAAGTGCATACCACTAGGTATACAGTAAAAAAGAAAATGAAGATAAAGGCCATGAATTTCCCCCTTTAGTCAGAAGCCCAAATGGAAGGTAAGAGTGATTGTAAAGGCACACCAACACTACATCTATTTCTGCAAGAGAGAAAATTGTTATACCTTGACCTGGCCAATTTGATCCATCATACAGAGCCTTGAATAGTTCTGGAAGTGTCGCTTCAGCTACAGCCTGTACACTTCGTAGGCCTGCCTTGAAGAGTGCTCTTGCTCTTGCAGCCTACAGATAGAAACAATGGTCATGCAACCAAACTATCAAACTCAAGTTTTGATTCACCAGGGAGGTGTGCAGCAAATCAGCCTTCCACCAGTCTCAGACTCGTAATCTCAAGAAGTGAGAGCTCAAGGACCAACTTCATTTGAGTGCAATCCAACTTTTTGGTAGAGAGACATGTAACTTTGACAGTTCAACCAAGCTTCAATCCAAACACTAGAAGCATCAGCTATATATTGCATGCCCTCTTTATCAATGAGATGTAGAAGCATGCATAAGACAGTTGTAGCATTGTATGCCCCCACCTTGACAAAGGGGATTTCAGTCAATTCAACAATTTCTGATTTGACCCCAAAAGAGACACGGCTTTGAAATTTGGAAACCAAGCCCTCCATGTCACTCCACCCAAGCCTTTCACAGAATGCTGCCACCATGCCTGAAAATCTGCCTGCACTCTCTTGCAGGCCTTGCACTGTGCCCCTGGGAACTTTGAACATTGCACAAACCTCCATCAAGGATACTTCCTGCTCACAACAGAGACACTCTAAAAACAGCTTTCAATTTCTGCCTTCACCACAGGTCATTGCCACTGTCAGTATACTAATCATAATGAAGTGAAACAGTGCATATAGCCGGAAAGAAAAACCTGTGTGTAGAAGGTGCTCTGGCTTTGGTTACCTGAACAAGTTTTGAGAGCATCAATGCAACATAGAATCGTTTGCACACCCGCAACATCTGGTCCGTTGTAAGTTGTGGCCCACTGGGGCTGCACCACTTAGACTTCTGGATTGCAGGAGAGATTCTGCCTCTGGAGGAGCCTCTTCCATTCCTTGGCCGCCCACCACTACGCTGCTCCATAATGGGTACACCATGTGCCATACGCAACAAAAATGGCTCAACAACTCCCACTCTGTTGGCCACTGCCTGCTTCCACACTTTACGTTCAGATAGAAATCTAGGCAATTGACTGGGAGCAAGGTGAGTAAGTGTCCTGTGAACAAAGGCACTATGATCTGATATATGCATCAGTGATACCCATCCCAAGTAGTCTACCGGTTTCCTCCTCTTACAGCACAATGTCCATAACTTCCACCTCAGTAAAATACAGTTGTAAGTCCACCAACCTGGTCAATAGGAGAAAGCTCAACAAAGTGTTGGTAGTAAGCAGTCCAGTCTGGCTCCAGGTCCACATAAGTTGGAGTGACCTCATATAGCAAGTGCAAATCAGAGGCAAGCACAAAACCCTCCCTTGCTTTCACAAGATCCTCAAACACCACCTGGAATGAAGATACCACATATGCTACAGCCTTTGCTTTGAAAATATTGCCTCTACATTGCATGTAAACTGCCAACCGTCTCTCAAAACTCTTGTAATGAATTGTATATGTGACCACTCTACTGAGTACAAGAAAATGCATGAGGTAGAAAAATCACAGAAATACAGAACTCAGGACTGAATGATGATGAAAATACCAGGGACTCCTCAGGACTCAGAGAGCTGCCAAAAGCAGCTCGGCCCAGTGGGGTAGATGTGTAGAGTTGAGATTCAGAATTCCAACTTAGCAAGTGCTGGTGGCACAACCAGCGCAATGAATCTTGTGCAGCTTTCACCACTTGGTCAAATGGCTGTGTTGCATTGAGCAATGTACACCTCACATACCGTTGCACATCAGCTGCACTCTGCACTACTCCACCAGCCACTACTTCCAGCAGGGCCCGCATCATGCCATTCTTGTCATCAGCCAGGCATGATTGCAGTGGCTGACAGGCACTTTTCATGATTCCCTCCATCCGCTTTGCTTCTTCGGGCTTGCATATCAATATCTGAGATGCAATTCAAGCTTATGCAGTGAGTCATTCTCTCCAGGGGTAACTGTCAAATCTTTACACACATTTCATCAAGATACTTAGCACCTATATCATAGGCAGAGCAATCTGCATCAAAATTGTTCTGCATAGGAACAAAACAAGGACATACACTTTCTCCTTTGGTGTCAATGCCGGCACGCCCTGCTCGTCCTGCCATCTGCCGATATCGTGTTCCGTCAATGAAATCACGCCCAATTTTTGGCTGCCTAAATACCACCCGCCGGGCTGGTAGGTTCACCCCTGCAGCCAGAGTGGATGTGGCTACAAGTACCCGAACAACCCCGGACTTAAAACATGCTTCAACAACATCCCTTTCTTCCACCTGCTCCCCCAATACATCGATCCTCTCAGATCCCACAGCTTTGGGTGGCTTTTATTCTTGTATTATTTCACTGTAACACATTCCATACTCCATCCATGAAAGAAACAGGTGCAACAAAGAGATAATCCTGGTTATACAATAGGTCTACTTCCACTTCTAGTGCTCCTATTTGCTATCATCCTCTCATGCAACAGGTATGGTAGGAGACAAAATAGAACCGTGAGGCCTGCATGATGGTATGCGACACCAGCTGGAAGAGTTTCTGCCAAGACAGGGTCAAGGCCAGCTGGTGACTTCCGTAATTCCTCAACAGCAGCATTTCCATCTTTAGGACCACTCATGTTTGCCTTCTCAACAATTGTGAAAGCTGGTAAGAATTTGGCAATGTGCCGAGCTGAAGTCTCACAACCTTTGCGGCTTGAGCAGAACAATAAGACTGAATGCCCTTCTCTTACTACCTGCTCAAGGGAACAACCATTGAGTCATAGTGACCCATTTGCCTTGTAGGATATAATACAGCAATTTGCAGTACATCATTGGGGACATGCAACTCAATACTAGTCCTCCACAGTAAGCAGGACGATGCAGGATAGACAGCAGCTAGAAGATGGTGGACATTCACCTCATGGCACAACTCCACAACATGATCAGGATCCTTGCCCCCAAGGTCAGCTTCTTTCCGTATGGTCCTCACAAGTTCCATGTTCTTCTTGTGGATTTTGTTGCCAATCTTCATGAACTCCTCCAATGGCACAGGTCGAAAATCCGTTTCATAGAATGCAGCCTGCATTTCATGCATCACAATCATGATAAAGTTTTATGAAATAACTTGGTAAAGTCAATGACAGCTCAGAACAAGAGCCAAGAGCTATGTTCAATGAAAGCTTAGACAGACAACTCTATGTTCTTCAGAATTCTCCACTGTGCCCTCCTCTGACCAAGCAACAGTGTGCTTGAGATCACAAGATCAGAACTACTGGCATAGAATGATGCACCTGCAGCCAAGTAGCCACATCAGACACGTTTGGCATTGTCGCACTCATGCCAACGATCTGCAAGCCAGTGTTCCACAAAGCATTTGAACCCAAACCCTCGCCAGGACTGCTGGCAGCTGATACAGCTTCTCCACCACCAGCTGCATACCGCAGCTTAGTCAACAGCAACTCCAGCAAGTATCCACGATCCCTGTCACCAACCTGCAATCCTTTGTGAGTTGTATTCTTGTTGGAACATCCTTGAAAATTGGATATGAAAGCTCACAAAGTAATGGAAAAGTACAAACTGCCCTGAATATTGTAAGCAGGAATCCAGGTGATTGTTTACAGAAGAAACAGAACCAAAAAAAACTCAATGGTACTGAGCAGTTTCATGTTGCATGTCGAACAGGTGACAGAAAGCACAGCAGCTTCAATATGCTTGACAAAGGAAGCATCCCTCACCATATGAAGCTCATCAATAACAATGATAGCTAGCTCTGACAGGCGTCCCTCCTCCAGAAGCTTATTAATCAACAGATTAGCCTTCTCAATTGTACACACAGCCACAGATGTATCTTTAGGCAAGCTGGCACCACCCTGTGCACCATAAAATCCACGGACATGCTTGCCAAGAGGTTCCAAAAGTGATTCCAAATGTTCTGCCTGCCATCCCATTCAACCACACAGTGTGTATGAGAGTTGCTGCCAATAATCCTCTTGATCACAATCCAAGAATAAATACTTGTTCCAGACCAGATGCAGACATCATCATGCAAGTATGAGAGAACAAGTGTTATACATCCTATTTGACCTTGACAGATATCAGTCGCATTCAACAAAACCCTTCTGGTCAGATATAATAGATGCTTCAAGGTTACAGTTGAAAATCTGTTCTGAACATAGGAAAGATCCAGCAAACAACATTGTGGTCAAGAGAAGGGGCTCAAAGCAACAGAATAGACACAAGCAGTCTCACCTTCTCTGAGCAGAGAGCAACATATGGCAGCACCAAAAAAGCCTTCTTGCCAGTTGACAAAATTCGCCGTAGCATCAACACTTCTGCAACAAGACTCTTTCCTGCACTGTCAAACCAACCATGATGGTAACAACTGTCAAGCGTGTCTCAAGACTTCCATACAACAGGTTTGAGAAATAATTCCCAAAAAAATTGTTCCAGATTTCACAATTTTTGCAACAGTCAAACAGATATTCAACATTAAAAGTGCCTTAATCTGTGGGACCCAAGGAGGAATGCAGCCATTTGCATTTGAATACCAGTATGACCTTCCTCTCTTCTGATGCGCAACATTTGAGGACATTAAAAACCACCACACTGACAAGACAGACACTGTGATTCTTACCTGGTGGATGCACAATACACAAGACTTCGCCCTTGCAAAACGCCATCTAGCTGCAAACACTCTACCTTTCACACCCGCCAAGCCCAAACAAGTTGAAACATCCTTCATCTGAATCATATATACATAGATCAATTGTACCTCTGTTCCAGTGCAGCAAAACCTTCATCAGTTATCTTCATACAGTCCAATAGACAGCCAAAGAGCAACTTCTTGTGAGAGCTGCCTCCTCTATCTCAACAGAAACTCCCTGTCTAAAATAAAGATTTAGTGCCTTCAACATGGACCCAAATTCTAAAAAGAGAGAAGATGGGTATTTGTTGGAGAATGAACTCTGAAGGACATGCAAACAAATCCTTCTACTTCTGTGATAACATTGTAGAAAGGAAAACTGAGTGCACCTGCCAAGGGTACAACTTTCTCAAGCCCTTCTTAATATATATGGCACATATGTCAGGTGGAAGCCATTCACTGAGATCCACATGGGATTGATCTGCACTTGGCACAACTAACAAGGCCTCCTTCCCTGTCTCCAGTGCACCTGCTGCCTTTGACAATTCTGCAGCCATAGCATGCGTTTCTAATTTATTGCTACATGTTTGCTCGGCCTCTGTGTTTGACCTGGTGGCACTCAGCTCCTCTTTCAACTTACCAGGGGCTGCTGAGACTTGCTCAGTTAACCCCAGGCTTGTTGCAGCAACAGTTGGTGCAGAACTCTGCTGCATATCTTCTATCTCTGATCTTCCATTCACCATCCCCATTGGAAGACATTCTTGGTTGCCCCCAGTGAGCACTACATCATCAACTCTCATTCTGGTCTGCTGACTTGTGCCAGTACCTCTTTCATTCAGAGATTCTTTGGCAAGTACAGATCTGGAACGACATTGAAAATTGCTTTGAGAGGCATCCTGATGCAGCAGTTCATCAATGCTCTTGTTCTGGGGACTAGTTTGCGAAGTGAAGTCAAAGTGTCGTATTGGCAAAGGGGACACATCCATCTGACTAACCTGTGCTGAAAAATCCCCGCTAACCATGCCCTCTACATCTGACAGTACTGTTGCTCCAACAAATCCTCTTCTTGACTCAGCTACCAAGGGACTGTGACTAGAATCCACTGATCTTGTGTCTTTAGCTGGCTCCAGAACTTGTTTGACTGGTGGATAGCTATCAGTCCTTTCTTCATATTGGCATGAGTCTACATCATGTGTAGGCCCTGAGGGCTTAGTATTCATATCCACTGCTCCTCCCACTTGCAGTTCTTCAACATTAGATGCCAACAAACCATCAGCTGCTTCTATTGCTTCATCCCAAAAGGCATCCCCTGGTGAAAATAATGAACTATGGTACACCCAACCCACAGATTTGAGACTGCTAGAAGATCCCCTTCCTGTCTTTTTTGTGGAGCTTGAATGTGGAGATTGGCACAGTCCTCCTCCTTCCTCATGTTTGGCCATGGACTTTGATCTTGACTTGGGTGTCCTATACCTGCTCCTAGTGCCATTCCTGTCATGACCCCTTTGCTGATTTGTCTCCTCCGGTGACTTTGAAAGTGGAGGAAGTGAAGGACCTTTTTCCTTCCAAGTGGGTGTCTTCAGAGCATCATTTCTGTCTGGCTGAATATTTTCTACCAAGTCTAATCCCTTGGTGAAACTACTATCCACCTGCCAAGGAGATACACTCCACTGATTGCATCTCCCTGAAAATCTCAAGGTGTCAGTAACAACCTGAACATTTTCTCCCTTGTTAGGGGAATCAACCCCATGCAGCATTCTATCAGCCATGCCAGTTGCACTCTCCAGTTCCTTGTCCTCAATTTGTACTACGGCAACACTTGCAGACTCTTTCTGATTAAGCAATTCCAAATTCCTTTTCTGTTTTTGGACAATGCTATCTTCTGTCGTGACCCTACACTCTACTGTCCTCCACCTTGAATCAACTCTCTCTGGATGCTGTGCATGGTGGATTTCAATTTTTTCTTCCTCCGCAAAGCACTGCTTCTTTGAACTTCCCAAATCAACTTTCCCCAACAGTGCCCTCTTCCTACTTGTTGTTGCATCAGAGTTTTGCACATGCTTAGTAGTAGTGAGGGAAGGCTTCGTCGGTGCTACCCCACTACAAAACAAAATGCAAATCATCATGAGAGACAAGCCATAAAAAATAGTTTTAAAACAACTTCCACAGGACAAGCAATTTCCTCATGTAGAACAACACCAAGTCTTGCATGCAAAAACCTTGGTTGCCTCAAATTGCTGAAGTCTGCATTGAACTGCAGTTTAGTGAAGAGAGGATATAGGGCTTAGTTTTGCCAACAAACATGAAGTAGAGACAGAAGTTCTGAAGCTATGATGAGGGCGGGGATGATTGTGCCTCGACTGCAGAGATGGCTGAAATACCTGCAACAGATGGCGAGAAACTCATTGGCGAATTGGGTGAGTTGGTGAGACTTCCTGGTGTCGTCATCTTCGAGAGTATCTCCCTTGTTCTGCTTGGCAACTTGTAAATCGACCGGTCCAGCCGTCCTAGCTACTTCTTCAATTGCAGTAACAGACTCCACAGCTTTCTGTACCACTTTCCAGGGACGTGGTTGGGCTCCGATGTCTCCATGTTCTCCCGCTTCTTCCGTAGTGATCGTCCTTTCGGAACCAGATTTGGTCACGCAAGCAGCTGCAGCCTCACATCTTTGAAGTCGACTTTCGGTGGTGGAACGAAGGCAGTTGTTGCTAACCCATTGCAGAGATACTGCAGGCTTAGCCAAGGTGATGCTGCTCTCGGTAACCTCCGAAGCTCCATCTCGTTTCTCGTCGCCCACAGCATTGGAAAGAGGCAACAAATCATCACCATTTCCCTGTCTATCGCGGACAATAAAGCCTTCTAAACTCCCTCTTCTGCCAGGAGACTTGTTTTTCTTCTGCTGCTTCTTCTTTTTCTCAATCGACAACGCGTCCGAATCGGTTGCTGTCAACAAAACTCCGGAGTTTCGAACCTTTCTGGCTGGAAAAACCTGTAGAGGTAAACACGCAAAATAGACCCAAAAAACAGAAAAAAGACACTTCAATCCGGGAAAAACTCGCATAACCCACAAGACTACGACAAACGTTTCCGCTAAACTCGTGTAAACACAATTCTCGAACAGACCCACAAAGTTTACTGAAAGCGATAGAATACCCAAACGGAAGCTGCGAAAGGCAGATTTACAGAAGCGATGGCAAATGCAGAATGCACCTGGTCCAGACGGCTTTTACCACCCTCCATGGCCGTTTATCAGAAGCAACTAGTCGCCACCATGAAAGGCAGTATTGAAAAACAACAGCGGCGATGCTCATCGCCCACAGCCATCGCTCAATTCTTGCAACGATCGAGAGAAGCAAAACCAAGCCCCCGAAAAAAATCGGAAGAGCCAAGAGCGTCGTTCAAATCGTTTGAAAAAAACAAACAATCAAACTTCACTCATACGCTTCCCGCTCTGCCCACTATTTTAGGGTTTCTAGGATTTTTTTCTTTTTCCTTTTTCCTTTTTCTTTTCCATTTTTCTTAAACAAACAAGCGGGCTCGACCCACCATGACTATATTTTCTTTTTTCTCTTTTTCCTTTTTCTTTTTTCCTTTTCTGAAACAAGCAAACAGCTCCTCGCTCATCGCCAGAGTTTTTGTCTTTTTCAATTTCATGAGCTAGTAGTAGGCGGACTGGCGATACTCCACAAGAGGAGGATTTTAGCCAAATCTGGCTACAGGTCAGAGAAAGAGAAATTTTCAATTTTATTTTTTATGAAACCCACTTTCGGCGCTATGTGCTCGTGACTTGCGAAGGACCTATAGTCTAAATATGGCGATATGTCCTTTTTCTCCTCGAAGAAATATGGCAAATTTGGGAGATTATTTTCCCGCCCCACAAAAATCCTTTGGTTGAAGTCGCAGGCCCTTTTTTTTTGTTTGGTGCGAAATTTCGCCAGAAATAATAAAACGCTGCTCTCATAACAGAACAGCCAGGCAGGGTTCTTTATTCAATTTTTGTGTCATCGAAAATTTTGTGATTATTTCCAAAAAATTAGTGAAATTACTTGTCGAAATGGGATTTGAATTTCTTGTTGAGAGCTTTCCAAAGACACCAAGAACACAATCTGAAGCATCTGGGTTCAGTGGATCTCATAACTACAAAAACAAAACAAACCGACTGGGCTCAGTTGGCCTAAACGTCGAGCTTCGAAACCACAGATCTTTTAAAAGAAAACTCTGGAAACAGGAAATTTTGGGAGTGCCGAGGCAGGCCCGGTCGATTGTCTGTGACGGACTCAAGCTCCGTCACGGACGGACGGACGTAGTGAATTCATATATAAAATAAACCTCCAATTCTAATTATGAAAAATTGACCTTTTTCTAAAGTGGTCCAAAGAGCAGGGTCCAATGAAATCGAGCATTCCTATTCATCAATAGCTTTAAATTGATCCCAAGCCCTTTTAGACAAGGATCCAGGACCAAGACAAATCAATTTATGATTTAGCTTATATGACATCATTTTGAAGGGAAAATCAATTGGTCTGGACCAGAAAAAGAAGAGTTTAAAGGAAAGCTCATGGTTTCGAGAACCAAAGTGCAAGCTAATAATGTCCAAGGTTGGTCATTTTTTTTTCTTTTTGTTTTTTTTCACTATTTTTTTTTTACATTTGTTGGTCAAATCTTGTGAAAATGAAAGATATGTTATGAATTGAGAACATTGTTGATAGCACACAAGCTCCTCCATTTTTGACCAATTCTAGACTTAACATGAATGTTTTGTGAATCCTCACAAGGTGGTTGCTAGAAAGAGTGCATTGTTAGTTTTTCCCAAGTGCATGAAATGGAAGTGAATTAGAAGGTGGGGTAGAAAGTGAAAAGTTGAAAATTCAATTTTCACAAGAGGAAGGGGATTTGGATTTGCAAGAGATCCCAAAATTGGTTCTCATTCCAAAGAAGAGAGCAGCACTAAGGAAGAAGGTGGTTGTGGTGAAAGACAAAAATGAAGAAGTTGACAAAACTAAAAAAATTGGGTGGAAGGAAGAAGGTGATTGTGGTGAAAGACAAAGATGAAGAAGTGACAAAGCTAAAAAAATTGGATGGATGGTAAAATATTACACCTCATTGCTCTAAGAGGAAAAATGGAGCTTAAATTTGTCCAAAATGCAAAAAGTAAAGTAAATTTTGTCTTTGTCCTTGAAATTGTTTTTCAACTTTGAAACCTTAGTTGTGCATGTCAACATAATTCGATTTTAGGTCTAAAATTTGCAGCAAATAAAAGAAAAAATTGCAAAAAATCAAATTCAAATTGGACCAATTGGGCGAATTGGACCTTTTAAAAGACCTTTGCCTCCCATTCCCCCATTTGCATTTGTTCAATTCAACCATTATGGGGATTGAACTATCATCTCCTTTGGGGGAAGGAGAGGAGCTAACCACCAAGCCATCTTTATTTCAAACAATTTGAAATGTTTTCCATTTGGTTTATCCATGTATGCATTCTTTCTTTTTTTAATTCAAGGACTATTTTCAACTTGTATTTCATGGCTTTTTACCTCAATTGGTTTTTTTTAGAGGTGGATCTCCACACTCAAATGTTGGTTTCCATCCTTGGATTTTCAAAGATTCCAATTTCTTTCAAACATAAATTTAATCCAATTTACAAACAATACAAGGATGACAAGATTGCAAATCAAATTTCAAGTAATGATCACCATGAATGTCCTTTCTATGATGCATTGGTAGTTGGTGGCATCGAAATGGAAATGTGATGAAATAGGTGAGTGCATCTACCAAATGAAATTGAAGAAATTATAGGCAGTCCATAATCCCAAGCAAATTTTGATAATGCTTCAAAGGACAAAGGTAGTAAGGAGCCAATGGAGAAAACTCTCACTTGGGATGAGGTTTAAAAAACAAAACAAAAAACAAATGTTTAATGTGTATGAACATTTTTCAACCATGGCTGAAAAAACTACATCCATGCTACAACAATTTACTAAAACCAATGTTTTACTTAAAAACATGGATACCCAAATTGGAAGTCTCAAGGATAAATTGTAGGTTACATAAGATGTGAATCTATGAGTCATTCATCACATTTTAACCAAGAACTAGATTTATCTGCGAAAACAATGTTGTTTTTATTTTTAAAATTAGATTCAAATAAGTTTTTTGTTAAAGCTTCATGAATTACCATAGCTTCTATCAACATCTTCTTGATTTTTTCTTCTTTTTCTTTCTTATTGGGAATGTTTTCCATGGTTGTCAACACATGATCTTCATCTTCACCTTGATGTTCCATGTCTTCCATGTCCTCCATGTCATTTCTACCATCTCCATCCACCATCCTTCGATTTTGTAACCTCTTCATTTGTTTAAGCGCTTCTTCAACCACCCTAAAAATATCAATTATTTTCAAGTTCTCAAATGTTGTGTTTACTTCAATTTGTGCATTTGTTTGAGCCTCCAAAGCCAAGTGCATGTCAAGGCCATCCAAGTTAACAATGCACATGTTGTATAAACATATGCAAGTCATGACCAAGTCTAGCATGTGGTGTAATGGAATGTTTACTCTTTTTGGTTAAGTTTTAAATCTTCTTTTCAACATTCTAAATGTTCTTTCCACTAACATCCTTATACTAAATTGTATAAAATTCCAATGTGTTTTGTATCTTAGCAATCCATATTTTTCACTTTTGAAAGGAGAATAAAACCATGGTCGCATTGGATAAATGGCATCTCCAATCAACTTATAATGTAAAAACTTGTTTTTCATCACACAACTTCTTACATCTATTTTTTGGAAAAGAACCCAAACATGGATATTCATGGCCACCCATAGTCATAATCCCAAAAACTGCATTTTGCATCTACAATTCCTTGTATCAATATGGAATAAAACCCTTTTCAACAATAATATCATTTTGGGTCTACCTTAGGTGCAACAATTAGGATGTGACTACCATTTATGGCACCTAAAATGTATGGAAGTTTATGCAAGCTTTAAAAACCAACAGTGATTTCTTTGATATTTTCTCTAGTCGATTTAAGGATCATTAATGGTTTTAAATGCTTTTGAATTGTTGAACATAGTTCTCTCGCTATAATTGATGTTGTAATTTTTGCAATGCCAAAGACCTTTCCACACATTTGCAAAGAATTCCCACTACATAGTCATCTAAAATCCATTTTTACTTTAATTTCAACAAGGATGTTTTCTTCATTTGTGTATTTTTTCGTTCAAAACTGAACCCACAACCCTAATCAATGAACAAAATGTATCATAATTTAACCTTATTTGTTGCCAAAACAACTTTTCAAAAAAACTTCATGCATCCCACCACCCTCTCATACCTCCACATGTTGCAAACTTTTGGTGCCATGTCAACAAACTCCATGAAAACAACATTGCATTCATCATACTCCCATGTTGTCCAATAGTTACTCATTGCAATGCAACCAATTATGTAATCACCCAATGTGCATGGCCATAGTAAAACCAAAAGCCACTAATATATTGTGCTTATGTTCATCCATTGTGTGTAATAAGAATAAAAAGGGAGAAGAAAAACAAAAATTAGAAAAAACCAAGAAAAAAAGGAAGAAAACAAAAAAAACCAAAAGTTGACCTAATCCTCTCACATGTCAATCACACATTTTTTATTTTAGACCTTTGAATTGAACCCCACACCTTTAGACATACTAATTGTACCTTAGAAAAAAAATGTTTTTTTTGCAATGTGAATAAGAGTCCAATTCAAGGTTCAATTTACTTCAAATTGGTCCATATGTTTTTGGTCCTTGGACCCTTGTCTAAAGTGGCCCTTAAGGTAAGGCCACACTATGTGTTTAAAGCTTGCATGTAATTTCACCCTAACATCAACAAAGTGCCACCAACCACAATATCACAAATTTTCAACCTTTTAAATAATATTTCAACATGTTCATGCCAATGTGGGGTGGGTATTTGATTTATTTGTATTTAATCGGGAATGGTTTTTTTTTTATATAAAGATTTTAAAGAACCAACCATGTCCAATTAATCAATTTTTTTTATTTTTTAAAACTATCGTAATTGGTTTTATCATAATTGAAGCTTAATAGGTACGAACTAGGGGTAGGGGTTTGGCTATTGATTTAAACATGTAACTAGGTTGTTTAACAAAAACCTAGGCTATTTTATGAAGTACATTTAAAGATTTTTTGGGGTTTTTGATGGAACCCCGGCCAAGTATATTATGTGTGTTGTAAGTAACCTAGATATTCTTTAAAGTTCTTTGACAAATATATGGTTAAATGAAATACCTAGGTCTAAAAGAACACCAATTCCTAAAGTTCAAGGCCCAACAAAAAAAAAAAAAAAAAAACCTTTAAGTCTACTTATTAACAAAAAAATTCACAAACATATCAAAGTGGTGTAACTTGAAAATCCAAGAAAAATATTTCAAGCTTCGATTGAAACTTATTTGAAACTCCATACTTAATAAAAGTGAAATTAAAAATGAACAATATATTGAACCAGAAATATAGGGCATTTTGTCTATTGGTTTCTAGTGAACAAAATTAAACTCTTCTTTTACATATTCCAAATGTCAATTTCCATCCCCCATATTCACATCCCTTTTAACAATTAACAATATAGGAACAAGACAAAGAAAAAAAACATACATGGATAAGACTAAAAATTGTTTCAAACCCAATGCATTTGATAAAAATTAAAAACCAAAAACCCAATGCAAGCAACAAAAACCCATAGTTAACACAAGTAGATACCAAAGACCCTATGCAAGCAATGAAACCTAGTGTAACACACCAAACCCAAGACCCAATGCAACAAACAAAAACCAAAAACCCATAACACAAGTAGAAACTAAGGACCCAATGCAAGCAACAAAAACTTGGCGTGACACAAAAACCCGAAGACCCAATGCAACAAAAAAAAATCAAAAACCCATAACATAAACAAAAATTAAAAACCAAATAAAAGAGACCCAAATTTCAAGATGCCAAAAAAAACCAATGCAAAAACATGACAAATATGCAAAGGATGGGTAAGAACAAGGAGCAAGACACTGGGATACATAACATAGCATGGATCATAGAAGATAGGGTATAACAATAAACCAAATTGAAGCCCCGTAGAAAAGAAAAAACACTAGTAACAAGTTATATAATAAACATTAAAACAATGACTCTACTTGACAAAAGGAAAAGTATCCATATAACCAAATTAGGCCCATAGATCACAAATAGAATACAAACCACACAAATAAAGACTACATTGCAATCATTGACCATCTTATAATCATGGCTTAAAAGAATTTTCTACCCTTGAAATATTGACATAAATCATATTTCATCATCTTCACTTTTATAAAGTTAATGATAAAATAACATTTTCCATTTCGATTAAAACAATAAAAATCTTAACTTTTAGATTTTATTACACGATGATTGTCCATGAGAGTCATCCATACCATCACAAATTTAACATCCCATCTTCAATTCCACATCATTGGGCATGAGTTGTGACTTGAAACATCTAAAGAACTAGAAAGAAACTCAACTTAGTGAACTAGATCACAAGTTATCACATCTTCCAACCATTTAAAACCCCAAAAAATTCTTCACATTGCACCTCATTTGTAAATTCAACATCTAAATCCTCAATCAAATCCAACTATGTTTCACATACATATCCAAAGTCAAAAAAATCAAAGCACCCAACACGTGGATCATATGGCCAATTTTTGTTAACAAAAATTAATTTGTCAAGATTTCCAATATTGGAAAAAATCCCTTCTATTTCAATTTGGGAAGCTAAGATGCCAAAATTTTGTTTTTGTTAAAGTAACACTTGTTGGAAACATGTGCTTTTCTTTGTGCCACCATGTCTAAGGCACAATTACAACTATCTCCATTAACAAGATACTAATAGTAAATGTATGATTATTTGCCAACAAGGTCCTTCAAAGTGTTTGAAATTGTATTTGTGGTGCAAAAGAAATTTTCATTTCTAGTCTCTAAACTAGATGCATCAAGTTCTTTAGCAATAACTAGAATTGCCAACCTATCAACCTCCATTAACAAAGGCAACAACAATTCCTAGTATTCAACAATCAACATTATCATGACCCACATAAGTTGTGACTAGGTGCATAGATTTGTATATGGGATCCAACATTAATGGTACCATATTGAGACCTTTTTTTCCTCAAATGTGTGTAAAAATAAAGGAAAGGGTTCAAGACTTCAAAAACCTTGCACGTCATGTGGCACATAAGTTCTTCCAACTTTTGATAAATAATGGAAGTCTTCAAATTTGCCAAGCTATTAAAAATACCCACAACAACAAGTTTTTCACAAATAACAATGTATATAGAAATGATGAAATGCAAGGCATCTCCAAGGAGGCAATGCCTTCAACTCTAATTCATAACACATCTAGTAATTATATGTGACAAAATCTTCATCACTACTTTGCAAGCTACCCAAGTATGTGACTTTGCAATGCCATGTTTTGATGATTATAACATAAAAAAATATCTAATCAAATCATTAATGCATCCTAGAATAACAAAACCTAGCTTGCAAACCAATAGCCTTGAAATTCATAAATTCATGTACATCCACTTGGTAATTTTTTTAAAAAGGTACCAAAATTTGAAAACTTATTATTTGCGAAAAAAAATGAGATTTACAAAGTAAATGAACTTTAGAATTTCATTTATAAAACTTGAACTACATAGTACAACAAATGAAATAAGTCCCAAAATTAAACTTAAGATTTGACCTAATATTCACACAAAACCAAATCCCAACCTTTAATTTTTGGAATTAGTGTCAAATATTATAATCCAAACCAAAAACTAGTTGTCTTTTAAACTCAACCTATAATTGGATCCAGGTTGGCAAATTCTTGACCAAATTGATTGTAAATTATAATTATCATGATTAAACCCAAACTAAATGGGAACTAAAAACCAATCCAATAGAATGTTCATGCAAAAAATTAGATGTGGAATTAGCACATGAACTAGTATTGTGGAACAAACCCCAATCAAAGTACGCCTCAATTTTGAATTAAACATTATTTATTTTCTTGAATATTTTGAGTCATTGAAATGCATGTATAATTGTAACCCTCTTATGGTCTATTTGTAAAAATTATATTTTTTTGTGATTTCATCCTTTAACCTATGGAAAATTTAGATTTGCAAAAGGGAAATCTACAAAAAAAAAATCAAAATTAGAAACAAAGAAAAAGGAAAAACAAATCACATACCTTGTTTTCACAAGTGTGTTTAATTTCCTAAGCTTCAATCCAACCTCTATGCATGTGTGCTCCCAAACTTGCCCCCCCTTGCCCGATATTTTTAGCCAAATAATGTATTTTAAGTGTTAGCTTGTGCACCCTTGATAGATGCATAACTTAGTCACCAACAAACTTTATTTGTAGTGGCATAATAATAAACCTTGGATAGAGCATGCCCAAAGGAAGAACCATGAAAAGGCTTTAACATGCCCAAACTCTTACATGAAACCATTGAATTCAAGGCAATTGCACAAGATTATAAGTTGGAGCCCTTGTCTTTAACATATGCAATTATTTTTTGCGAGGAAAATTTTATCAAGGAAAGTTCGTAATTTAACACCATGGTTGGCCCACTAATTTCAATAACCTTGAACAAATTGACTATCACATGTTTAAGTTCCTAATTGTTGGATAGGAAATTCATAACGACAAACATGTCATGTGCCCTTGCAAACATCTATAGATCAAAAGTACATGTGGTAGAAAGACATGTAGCTAGTGTAGGCTATACTTATGTCATCAAAATCCTCTCCATTAAAGTTAGTAAAACCTCTTCCACAAACAATTTTTTTGATGGGAAAACAACCATTAGGCATAACTTGTAAGCCATTTGATGCAACCAAATGGATTCAAATGTTCTCATTGGCAAAAAACCTTTTATCACATATAACATTACATCTTCCAAAAAAACAACTTGGGATTCATCGTCTTTTTTAAATTGGTTTGTAAAAGGAAAAAAATCTATAAATTGCAATTGGTTAACATGAGGGCATTTAATGGCCGATTCATTCTCAAGTGAAGGTTTAGGATGGTTGTTTACCTCTTCCACATACCTTTTTAGCAAGGCACCATGTTCCATATCCACATGTTTCTTCATGGTAGTTATGTGTTGGACTTATGGTAAGCAATGAACTCCTTGCAACATCTAATGTGTAGAGCTAAAATGTCAGGACCAATAATTTTGTTGTGATAAATAATATAATGAATTATTTAATTCCGAGTAAGATCGATGGGTCAATTGTTGTTCAATTCATAAAAGGCCCATGTGGAGGAGTTATAGTAATGAAGTTTCCATGTAGCAACGTATTTTTTCATATTTATCAAATGCACCTCGAGAACTCATTATTTTTCAACTAAATGTTCTTCACCTTCAACACTAGATTACTACTAGATCTTGCAATCATTCGCAAGGACTAAACTCATGCACATTAAAACCAAAACCTTGCAAATCAACCAAAATGTTTGAAAAATCCATCAAATTTATAATGCAATCTATGAAGGAAAGGTTGAAGTGAAAAAACAACAATGGAAACATTTTGAAAGCTTTTGGGAAACTTGAAACAACAAATTATGTAGTTGACAAAACTCTTGTTGATGAATGAAATAATTAACATGTTGCACAACACACATGATTGACACCATTTAACAAAGCTTTTTATAATTTCAACAATTTGAACACCTTGGAAATTCCAACAATCTTGAGGTTTGAATGGAAAAACTTTCAATGAAACTTTCAACAATTGTGACCAAGAGATAAAATTGCAAGAAAACATAAACTTAAATAAAAGCTTTTCATAATCCTAGGTTTTAGCAAACTAATAGTGAACACCTTGAAAATTCCACCAACCTTGAATGTAGGAGGTCTTAGCAAAACTTTCAACAATCATAACCAATAGATAGAATACCAAGAAAATAAAAGCTTTGGAGGAAACTTTTGATAATTATAAACCCACAATTCTCCATTTTTCAACTTTAACTATTGTTAATCATGACAAAAACAAACAAAATGCAATCCAAATTCATCAACAAACCAACTAATCATGGAAACACACCTTGAAAAACATGGCAACAAATTAAAAATAGTAAAATAATATGAACTTAACCAAAGTAGCCAAATAAGTTATAGCTTAACATACAACCTATTCAATTTACCTTTTTTATGGTTTTTCATTTTTTTGACCTACCTTTTTTTGCAACCTTTTTCTTTTCAATTTTTTTGACCCATATAATGCAAGCCAAACTAGGGTGTTTAAAATTACATCCATCCAACACTAACATCACAACAAAACCACCTATTGACTCCACATGTGTGAAAAAGTGAACAATTTTTTTAATCCACAAGTCTTGCACAAATGCGTAGCGTCTTCCCTATCGGGGGAGCCAAGAATATTTCAAACATATGTCAAAATAAATCTATCAAATATATATAATATAATTTATAGATGAAATTGACAACACAAAGATGCAATTATACATGGATGAAATGTGGTCACAACATTTTAACCACATCTAATCTTTTGATGAAAATTTGAATATCAATACATGATATTATGCATGGATGAAATTCACCACACATGTAAGTCCCCATATGAATAAATTGATGGATAAAATTGATCACATGATCATGATTGGCCATATGAATGAATTGAATAACATGGATAAATGGACGAAATCAATAAAAAGGGTATAATAAACAAATACTAATGAAATTGATGATAGAAATAAAATGGACAATGGATATGACATGATTGAATCATTTTTTATGATTTATATCATATAGAACAAGGAGTAATTTATGAATGAAAATGACAATATTCAAGCAACTAACAACATGCATGATAAAATTAACATATGGATGAAAATCAAGAACATTTATGAAATGATGAAATATCACATGCATGAAACAAAATCCTCATCCATATGGTTGAATAACATCCACATGGGCAATAATATATATGTGTAATTTCATCCATGAACCCAATTTCATTGATGTCATCAAAGTTTCATCCATTTCATCAACTAGATTGAGATCAATTACATACATGTAATGTGCTTCATACATCTCATTTACATGGACATTGTTTTCTTTTCAATTTCATTGATGTCTTTTGTTTTTACAATTTTCCGTCTGTATTGCCAACTTTCATCCACATGGTTATATCACACATATTGTCAACTTCATCCATACAGTCCACTTTCATGAACAAATCACACAAAGGACTGGAAGTCATGAAAATGCAATGCACATCATTACATGATGGAAAGGGCATTAACATGTCTAATGTTTTCTGCTAAGAAACCTTCCAATAACATAATTGAAAATGTTAGCATTGTTGTGAAGACCACAGTTGACCAAAGGTTTGGATGAATCAGTTGGCACCCATGCCCACCTAGTATAACTTTTAAAATTATTCTGGAACTAAGCAACAATCCTGCCTGGAAAAAAGAAGCCAAAATGCCTTCAGAAACAAACTGACAACATGCATTTCAAGATTATCTCTGGAGTTGTGATAATGTAAGTGACAAAGTACTCCAAGAAACTGAGTTTCAAACTTCATGGCCAAGGATTCAGTCAACTGCAGAATGCAGTTCAAACTTCACAGTGGAAGAGGATCCAGTCAACCTCCAGGATGGAGTTCAACCATCATGCTGGAGAATTGAGTCAACTCCAAAGATGCAAACTTCTTGTGGGTGTTTTCTAAGCAAAATCAAACTGGAATCATTTACGATACTAAAGAGCTTGCAACAAAACTGACCGCAGCAACCACATTTCAATCCCCATAATTGGTCAGAACTAGCCCCCAACATGTACATACAGTAGAGGTTTCAGTGAACTCCACCAGGATGCAAATTTTTGTGGCTGTTTTCTAGCAAATCAAACTGGAATTGTTTAGGATATCAAAAGAGCTTGCAACACAACCTGAACCATACTACTTCCAAATTGGGGGGGAAAAAAAGGCCTTCAAGAGGATACATCATGTGCTCACACAGTGCAACTACAGAACACCATATGTAGACATCAACCACATTTTTTCAATCCTGATTCTTGGTCAGAACTAGCCCTTAACATGTGTGATAGATACAAGGGAAGGATAGGAATCGGCAAACATGATATATAATCTCACAAAGAATTATTCGATATAGACATAAAATTGTTCATGAAGAATGCTAAGGGTATGGATGAACATCATGCTTTCCAAGATGTGGATGTACATGCTTTCTGAGATGCAGATTTCCATGCTTCTGAGATGCAGATTTGTGCTATTAACTATAATGAGAAAAAAGGGGGAACCAGTGAGTGACCCATAAGCTTGAGTGCTCAGAAGTTGGTGACTTTCTTGTTAGGCTCAAAAACATACTTGATGAGAGAATCCTTGATAGACAACATGTGTGGAAATTCGTTTTGAAGCTTGCTGGCATCAAGCTCATTGTTGCTGCGAGCTGCAACAATCACTTTGGCTTGCTCCTCCAAAGTGAAGTTCTTGTATGTGAAGCTTGGATCCACATACTTTTTGTACATATCAAGAATCTCGTTGTGGCTCACAACACCAGGATTTGTGAAGTTCCAAATACCTCGCAGATTGCGCTTGCCCATCTCAATCGAAATAGGCACAAGCTCATCCAGAATGGTCATGGAGTTGGGTATATTCACCACCTTCTCGTACCGAGTGATCTTGGTGATGAAATTGCGGGGATTTGTAAGGTCCACTGTGATGGGCATTCGCACCCGCAATGTACACACATTGTCAAACTCCTTCAAGAGCTCCTCTACCTGGTGGCCATAGTTCACACAACACAACACAATTTCTCAACAGAGTTTGCAGCAGCATGACAGACAGATTTCTCAACATAAAAATCTGCAACAAATCATGCTGACTGATCTCTTGCTTGCAGGATAATAGGGGGGAAGATTAGGGTTATGAGTGGGGTTAGGTCCCTCTCTCTCTCTCTCTCTCTCACACACACACACACGCACGCACTCACCATGGCCTTAGTTCTGGAGTAATAAGAGCCGAAGAAATTGGGGGTGTCTTCTTCCTTGAATCCAATGCCACTGCCAAGAGGGTGGTCTTCATCATACTCAAAGATGCAGCCGGTGCCGTAGTTGACCAAGAGAAGGTTGTGCTGCTTGCACACATCTGCCAGAGTGAGAGTGCCGACCACATTGGCTCGAATGGTGTCGACTTTGTGACTCTCGCACCAGTCAACATTAGGACGTCCTGTCACGCCTGCAGCATTGAAGACATGCGAGGGCTTGACTCGAGCTATGTCCTCTTCTATCTGTGCTCTGTTCTCCAGCCTACCTGCACCATACTCATAGTCTATACCTTGCTCTGCACACAGTTTCCCTAGTAAACCTCCAATCCATCCAGTCCTTCCGTAGATCAGAAACTTGTAGTACTCCGAGTGACCTCCTCCACCGTTGCTGTTCAAAGTAGCAACCATGTTTATCGGATTTATATCTTCGACACAGTTTTAGAGATCATTGGGTGAAGCCCCTCCCCGGAAGCAGCAGAGTTGAAGCTGAATATCTACCCCCAAAAAAAGCAGGAAATCATCCACACCAGAGCTTTAAAAAGCTCCATCAGTTGTCAAGGAAAATAATAGAAGGAAATCACCAAAAGGACGAGTATCAATCTGTAACAAGATCTAAACCAGAGATGCAAATGCTTCGTTAAACACCCAAGACCAAGATTTTTTAAATAATTATTTTTGAGGGAGAGCAAACCTTCCATAGACAGATCTGGGAAGCAAATGACCCATCTTACTCTGGGGGAAAAAAAGGGAGGGAAAGAAGCAGCAAAATCTCCAGCAAACTCCAATCCAAAAAAAACCCCACCACCCAATAAACTCGGATCCGCAATTGGGACGTCACAGATGTTGTAGACGAAGAAGATGATGATCGAAACACAAGAAAAAACGCCAGAGATTCGAGAGAGTGTTCGAAAGGAGCTTGGCTGCAGAAATGTTTTTTGCAGAGATTTTTCTCTTGGGGGGCGGGGTTGGGGGAGGGAAAGTGGAAAGTGAAATCTTCGAGAGGAA
>Ga0209208_10001889_pt1 | contig 29954 bp, 19 predicted proteins | sample S1TSphfallax_3_FD_187694 | JGI IMG/M metagenome (GOLD analysis project Ga0209208, IMG submission 187694) | Host-associated microbial communities from peat moss isolated from Minnesota, USA - S1T2_Fd - Sphagnum fallax MG (SPAdes) (version 2) | ecosystem: Host-associated > Plants > Peat moss >...
AATCATATACTAACCCCCCCAAAAATTTGTTTCACACCAAAATCACGAGAAATGACCTAACCATACACAACTTCCTCTAACCCTAATTTCATAAAGGATGACCAAAATTCACTTAATTCATGTGTGAATTTGATATTATAAACAACTTCAAGACCCAAATTCCCATTTTAAACTAATTTTATTTTAAAAATTGCAAGATGAAGTATTTAGAATTCAAGATTTGCATTCTATGGTTGTTGTCTTATCTTGTTCCTACTCTTCAACCTCGCCATGTTTCAAACTCGTTGTCTAAGTTTCTTTTGGTTAATGGCTTTCATTCTTAATTTCTCCCATTGATTTTCACTCTAAATGTGTTTAAAAGATGGAATTCCATAAATGTAATATGATTTTCAAAAACTTTCTCAAGAATTTAAATTTTAAATAAATAAATATATAGGATGAAACCCTAGAAGAAGAGTAGAAAACCCAATCCTTAATTGCCTAAAACAAATGTAACCTCAAAGATTAACTTTACTCGAACAAGACCGGTGTTAAATTCGACTTGTTTTAGTCCCTTGCATGACTCCCCCATGTAAATGGGGGGGGTATTTTCCGTGGCATTGGAGGGTCTTTCTCCCTCCCTCCCCAATTGTCCGTTGTACTACTATTCCTTCGTATGCTTTTTGGTTCGATATGGTGCCTTAACCGGTGAACCGAATTAGCATGTTTTTATTATAAAAAACCCCAATCCAAGGAGTTTCCTTGGGCAAAAATTGTGCGCTTCTTTGCTCCGATAGGTTGTTTGGTTTGTCGGTTATGCCGCCCACCAGGTGACGGACTTCCAATACTCGATGGGGTCCAGCAAAATGTCGTTACAAAGAGGTGGGCAAAGAGAGGGGGAGGGGGGCTATGTAACTCACTAAGATGTTATTCGAATATATTGCTTTTCCAAATGAGCCAAGGTGTACTACTTCTCTAAGACCCCTCAAAAATATTTTAATATACTTCCAAAAAAAAATCCCTGCCCCACCTTCCCCCCCCCCCCCACCCCCTTCCCAATTGAGTTAAATTTTTAAAAAAAAATTCCATTTTTCCTTTCGCAAAAAAAAATTTAATTAAAAAAATTATAGGTGAGGATTTGTAACCCTAAATCCAATTTGAAAATAATTTTATTTAAAAAAATTTGGTCGAAACAACATTGTGGATATATGTGTTAGTATTAATAAGGACTTGCTCTCCGGGAGCTTGGACATTTAAAATTTATAAAAAAAAAGAAAAAAGAAGGTTAACTTTTTGTCGGACATCTCCCATGACTTTTTGTCCGGAAGAATCATGTCTCAAAATATGGAAACATGTTTTGCAAAGGATAAGTTGCGGTCGCTACAAGGAAAATGGTACATAGCCAAAGCCCTGCATACATAGTATGACCTTATTTGCATTGTCATGAAAGTTGAAAGCTTGATATCACTAGTAACATAATAACTAAGTTCCTCGTTCCTACCCTAAAAGTTGATTACTAGGTTTTTCTTAAGAAGACCACCCACACAAGATTGCCCCAATTGTTAATATTTTTTTGTTAAAAAAGATTTTTTAAAAAATATATTGGATGAATAATAGGGGAATGGCACAAAAGAATTTTTTAAAATTTTTTTAAAAATAATAATTTGAGTTTTGCACCACACTTGTTGTTGGTGTGCTTCTTGAGAAGTTCACAAAAAATTGAAGGTGATAGATAATGCTTATAGGATTTTTTATTTATTTTTGGGTCAATAATGAAAATATGAAAATGTAAATACCCTAATATAATGGTAGAAATTTATTGCATCACAAGTTTTCGAAAAGGGTAGGGATAATTCCCAAAAGTCTTCCCTTTCAACCATTTTTTTGGCCACCATTTTGTTGCCAAATTAAAAATTGAAATTTTGTTGTGATGTGCAACTATGTGAAAAATACATGGACTACATTTATGCAAGAAACCTTTTATTTACAATTTTGTTGAATTAAAAAAATAAAATGGAATATTTCAAGTTAACATAACAATATAATAATAATTTGTGGGGTGAATTTTTGCTAGATGGAAAAAATTTCCCAAAAACTAACATTCTATCAAATATTCCTTTTTTTCAAAACGAAAATTGCCAAAATTTGAAAAAATTCTGAAGTCTTGCCATGTTTCTTCTACACAATTGTTCAAGCAAGTAGCCAGGATACAAAAGGATTTTAATCAATTTCTATTTTCATAGTCGGTCTATAGCCAAACATGGCTAAATCTCCTTGTGGATGATCGCTAGTGTGGAAACATCACAAAATTGAATAAATAAATAAATAAATGAACAAAACACACTTTGACATTTTTGTGTTCAAAAAAATGAAAGCAACTTTTACGTTGGTTTTAGCTTTGGAAAAAAATTGCAATTTTTTGACAATATTAAAAATATTATAGATATTATTTGAATTGAAACCAACAAATTTACATTCAAGCACAGTTAAATGTAATTTGATAAGAAGATTTGAAGGATTCCAAGTGGAAGAATTTAATATTATTGAGACGTTAGTGAAGTGGAGGGAATAAATGATGTTTTTGTAATGGGTCAAGTGGGGCATTTTCATTCCCACCTATAGCCTATTGAGGTGGGCCTCTTGAAAGAAAAGCCAATAATAATGTTCACCATACCAATTTGGGGCACCCATCCAATCCTATTCCATTTTTATGTAGGTTGTTTCAAAATAGGAGTTGACAAATTTTGTGGGCACAATACAAAGGTTCCTCTTCCACATGATGCCAAAAAGGAAAATCAATAATTAAAACAAAAATAGAATGAACAATTTGGCTCTTTGGATGGGGGCACTATTGATTTTTTTTAAAATATAAAATTTGGCTAGCCTTTTAGTTTGTCAAATAATTAGTTAATTTTGAAATTTCCTTGTTGAAAAGAAATATACTCATTATTATTCCAAAATCTTATGCATTTTCCTTCACAAAATTTTGTTCTTTGAAAATCAAAATATTTTTTGAGATTTTTAGCATTTTTACAAAATAATATAATTAGTGTCAAAGCTACCATAGTATATAAGATACTACGAATAGTATACATTTCCATTCTTTAAGGTTGCACAAGATAAAGTTATAATTCATGATAAATATGTCAAATTTTGTTCACATTTGAATTGGTTCAAAACTAATTAATTAATTAAACTAACCCAATTTATCCCTAACTAATTAGGACCTAACTAAATAGCTAAACTAACACACCTGACAAAGGACACCAATAGAATTTGCACCAAGGTAGAAATGGTACTAATGTCATAGCCAATGTGACAAACAAACAAAACTAACTAACTACCTTCCTTAATAGATTGATTTCACTAGAATATGGAAACTCGGAAATTCCAATGTCAAGTCATCCTAGTAGTTTTCTCATCCTAAATAGTAGCAAAGATTCAAGTGCTTTGCCATTGAGAGCAACAAGCTAGAAAAAGGCATAACATGTACATTATAATTCATGAATGATGTTTTGGGATGTTTTTTGAAATTTTCTTATACCAAAAATTATGTAGTGTTTTTTTTTAATGAGTTTCATGTTGTAGCATCAAGATCTAGCATTAATTGGGTTGGGTTATTACTAGGTAGATAGTAAAAAGCACCAAACCAAGCTGACCACTCTGGTTAGCTAGGGAACTTGAACCCAATGAAAAAAGTGTTTCTTGTTCACACATAATCCATCCATCCATCCATCCATCCAGCCATCCATCCATCCATCCATCCACTCCCATGTTGACCAAATCAAGGGATAAGAGAGAGTTCATCCTGGTGGAAGTTTGTGCTTTTGATGCAAAATTCTGACCTCTTTTGGATTAGATTTTGTCATTTTAGGGCTTTAGGGACTACGTGAACCAAAAGCCAGAAGTAACCAGCAGGCTGAACCTGATTACCTGACATAACCAGCATCCTTTTTACATCCATAGCCTACCCAACAAGTGGATGTGAATCTATTTTTCATCCATACACACAATGGATATGGATCACTTTTTTCATTCACTTACAAAACGAGCAAATTACCTGACATGACCAGCGTCCTTTTACATCCATAACTTGCTTAGCAGATGGATGTGTATCACTTTTCATCCATACACAAAATAGATATGAATCATTTTTCATTCACACACAAAATGGGGCAATTACCTGACGTAACCAGCATCCCTTAACATCCATAACTTGCTCAGCAGGTGGATGTGAATCATTTTTCATCCATACACAAAATGGATATGGACCGCTTTTCGTTCACACACAAAATGAGATACAAATAGTTTAATATGTGATATAATTGAGGATATGGATGTCCAATCTGGAAGAGACACATCAGCGAGTCAGCATTCTAAAGGCTAGTTTTGTGACCCAACACCCACCAATACATCATCCATTGAAAACCTATTATAATCGAATTGTGGATGAACCACATCCGGTCCTGTAACCCCTCCTACTTCCGCCTCACACTACACTACCTAGGTTTAAGGTTTAGGTTAAACCCTAAACCCTAAGGTAATTACCAAAGGTAAAGTTGGTTGGGAATGTAAGTGGTTGCTATGTAGGTAGGTAAGTAGGTAAAGCACTTGGTGACTACTAGGTAGGTAGATACATATGGATGTTAGTACATGGCGAACTAACTAGTGTGGTTAGCTATGAGGCAATAATACAATGACAAGGTGTTTCTTGCCCACATCATGCATAGGTGCTGGCCTCTACTTTGCCCAAGATTTAAGAAGATTTAGCCAAATTTGGTTCTAAATGAGATATGAAAGTTTTTTAAAAATTAAACATCTTCTATATTTTTGGCTACATATTAGAACCTAACAAACAACATGGTGATTATCAACGCTCCAAAACCAACTTTTCCGAAATTTCTTTAATAAATTTCACCAAGAAAAAAATTTCTCCACTATCTATCGATTTTTGTTTTTTTCCCCTCAAGCTTTTGATGGTGATGAAGTGGTGATTATGCATAAGATGAATGAAGTAGCCAAATCTGGCTATAAATAGAATATGAAAATAAAAAGATTATTTTTGTCTATCTACTAAGATTTAATATAGAATCTAGCAATTAAAATAAATAAATTGAGTGTTTTTTCCTTGAAATTTGACAACTAGAAAACCAATTTTATTTTATTTTTTATGCCATTTGAAAAAAGCACACAAAATGCTGAAAATTCACTACACAAAAAAAACACTACTATAGAATGGAATTATTTAATATTGTTTACTAGTTGTTAGACATATGTATATGTACCCTCCAACACTTCCCCCTTTACAAAGATTGAGTCTTTCCCAACAAGCAAGCAAGCAATGGCACTTGACGGAACACCAAAACAATGTAATGTTTTGCTTGGCAAATTGGTTACTTAAACATTTTCATAAAAACTTAGACCACCAAGCCCACTTAAGCTTAATTTATAAAACTACTTACTCTTTATATTGTACCTATTACTAATGTTGGGCACAACATAATTCACAAAATACCTACCTGACTAAAAGAGAAAATTTTATTGATATTTGTTGAAATTGTTGAAAATTGAAAACAATTGAATTACTATTACAAATGCACGACACAAGATGTATTTTGCATACTTATTCATCAAATGTTGAAATTTCCCAAAATTCAATTAGAAACTACCAAACTTCAAATTTTTAAATATATAAATATTTGACAAAGAAATGTTGAACATTAATTGTAGGTACTGTACCTTGGTACCCTAGGCCGCCTACCTTTAATCCTAAAGTTACCTAAAACCTTGTAACATTGTCACAAAATCTCATATCACTATGGCCACTCAAGCCTAATTTACAAGTTCCTTACACTTTGCACCGTAGTCACTTAATGTTATCCTAAATTACCTAACTACAATTTTCACCAAAACTTCAAATCACTAAACCCACTTAAGCTTATTTTATAAGCTACTTACACTTTGCAATTTAGACCGGCTAACTTTCATCCTTAGTTACCTAACGTAATTGGTTGTTCAATATGTTAGTCAACTACATTCTTAAACATGAGAGAAAATCTTTGGCTTGTCAAATTTTTTATAAAGCAATGAGAAATATTATGCGAAAAAGGAAGAAGAGTCCATTATCATTATTTATTTTGCATAAACAATACATAGGAATGAAATTTTATATTGAAACCCTAAATCACTAAGTACATTGAAGCCTATTTTTATAGATTACTTACATTTTGCACCTTATGCCATTCAACTTTTGTTCAAACTAACCCTAGTTTTTCACTTAGGGATAAATCAATGTATCTATTTTATAAGTTATTTACATTTTTCACCTACATCACCTAGTTTTTTCTTTTATAAGGTTGTCCACACATGAAGATTGTGGTGTTGGTAATATTACAAATAACAATGTGTGTTCATAATTAAGATGTTTTGTAAATAAATAATTTACATGGGTGCAATCACAATAACATGTACCATAAAAAGTGTAACACTTGCTTGATTTTTTCATATTTTAAAGTCGTAACTTAATGTGATGTTGAAATTGTAAGGTTTGTTTATGTGATTGTATTTTAATGTATCATGAGAAAATTGAATTAATTTGAAATTAATCTTTTGAGTAGAAAATTAACAAAAACACTTGTTAAACATTGTAACTTTTATTTTTGAATAGTAAAAAGACTTGTCAATGGATTTGATTTTCTTTGAAACTAACATTTTTTGCCAATTTTTTAACATAAAACTTAATAAAATAGTATGATTTTAAAAAAATTAAAAGATTTATTTGTAGATTTTTATAAAATATTCCAAGAACACTTTAAGAATATTTTCTCAAAAGCAATAAAAAATCAAGCGGGTGTGGTTCATATTATCCCATTTGCACCCACATGGCATGCCTACATGGTGAACAATCATCAACACTATCACAAAACAATAAACATAATGATAGATAATGTCCCAAATTGGAGAATCTTTACAAATTGAAGATTTGCATGCCTATTAACAATGATGAGTTATCACCATGAAAGTTAATAAGCAAAATATATTAAATTTCAATTGCCTTACCCATCATTGCCAAAACACCTTCCAATTTCTGCCAAATTCATAAAACTTTGCCCACCATTGTCGAAATAATAGAAAATTACTTGCCATCAACACAACAACCTTCAAATGAAAAGAATTTTGACACCAAAACATCATTGAATTTCATAAGGCTTGCATGCCCTCACATCTCCTTATGTTGGACCTTTTTTCTTTGCCATGCACACCTTCTTGTATTAATCACACCTTCTTTATTTCATAAGGATTGTGATGGAAACAAACAATCTACAACACATGCAAGCAATGCAACAATGTCAACACATGGTATAAAAGGGAAAGGAATAGGATTTTGCACAATCACATTCATTCATGTAAGTGTTTGGCAAGGATTATGTATTAAATGATCAACAACGTAATGCAAAAGTTCTTGGATCTAATCACTCGCACTTGCATTTCTAGACTTGTCTTCAAATTCATAAAAAAAGAAGTCATATTTCAATTTGAAAATGAGGCGGAAATCCAAAAATTGCATGATTCCGAATGATAGCAAACCAACACAAAAATGATATTAAATCAACAAAAAAACTATTCCTTTGATTAAGAAAACACAAAACAATTGAACATGTAAGTTGAAAACCTTTCATTTCATTATATTTTGAATTGCAAAAGTGAAAATCAAGCTTTAAATGAAATTAGTAACTTTTGCATGATCTATTTTCAATGTACTATTCCAAAATAATTTGGTAACCTATTCATAAGATTTCAAAATCTTGCAATTCTAGTTCAACATCAATGTCAATTACATTTTTTTAATAGGAATTTTCCCTTGTTCATTAGCTTCCCTTTTATCATGTTTTGAATTATGTGCATAGTTGTTACTATTTTATAGCTCCAATTAAGTCATTAGAATGTTAATATCAAGGTCCTTCCCATTCAATATCATGTTATGAAAGATGCAATAGTAAATCACTACACTAAATAGAAATAGAACATGTAAGTTATTTTAGAAGTAGTTTTCTAATTCTTAAAAAAAATTCCAAATGTATTCTTTACAATACTTCTTCATTTGCATAAATGTTTGTTGTATAATGCAATTAGTATGGTATGCCAAAAATTACCAACTTGCTTGTGTGGAATCATCAACCATGGGAACAAATGATAACCTTTGTAATCAATTATGTAAGAAATTATTATTTTTAAATTATGATTTAAACAAAACAAGTTTTCAATTTAAGGATTATTGTACAATATTCAAGAATGATGCATCATCCATGGAACTAGACATTTCAACAAAAAAATCTCTAATTTTGTCCTCTAGTCAAACATAGCTTATAACTACATGTTATAAACTTTAAACTGGAATGAAAAGTAATCTCTTGCAAAAGGACCTCTCAATTTATAAAGGTGAATTTGAGTGATATCAATGGCACCATGGATAAATGTTGGACCAAAAATATTTTGAACCCAACCATTACCTTACCAAGTCATCTCCCTTTGGCCTTTGATGTTATGTTGAAAAACAATACTAACATGTACAAACTTTCATGGAACCAAATGAACTATCAACTTTTAATCGCAAACATCTCATTGCAATGAAAGTATTTTGCACCATGAATGAGCTTGTACATGCAATGCATTTTCCTTTAAGTACAACACACATGTATTTCATGTCTTTCTTTTCGATTGAATATTTAGGTTTGAAAGTTAGAATATTCACAACCACTTTACTAATTCTAAAATCTTCAATTCACCTTGAATCATTGTATTGACTCAAAAGAAAATGAAAATACCAAGTTGTAGACTTGGTTTTCACCCAATTGTCAAGGTCTTGGTTGAACATCAACTAATTGTAAAAACATGACAACCTATGAACTATTGTAGAATTAAGGAATTCATTATGACATGGAAAGTTATTTTACCCTTTGCAAATTTGAAAGAAAATTGATACACTAAATTGAATTAAGTTTTGTGACACAACGTAGATGGAATACTCAGACACTTACATAAGTACTTCCAAAAAAATGTACCAACAACACCACCTTGAATGGCTTCATGTTACCAAAAATGAGTAATTTGCTCGTGAGTAGTATTCATGACCAAAATGAACAACAACAACCAAAATGAGTAGCAATAATAACTAAATCGAAAAAGCAACAACAATTGAAATGAGAAAGAAAAAATTGTATATGAAGCATACAACAAAATTGAAGAGCACAAAGCATTGGAACAAGTAAACTAAAATGCATAAAAAAAAACAATTTCTTCCAAGAGTAATGAAACAAGGGAGCAACAATGAAAGCCTAAATGACTAGAGAAGAGAAACTAACACCTCCTTATGTTGCATTGGTCTTGAACAAAGGCATGTCAAATTGTAACATAGGACACTTTAGACCCAACTTCTAGAGACATTTAAAACGACGATATCACATTTATAATAACTAATGCCACAAAGCAAATTCCAGTGATGAGTAATTGAAATTGGTACATGAGGGATTTTTTTGGAATCCTTTGTATGATCATCCATGGACCATTCCAAAGACAATTTCAGAAATAACTACCTCATTTTCAAGCCTAATTATTTCCTTCTTTTCTTAATAACTACTTCCTTTTTCTAATAATTTTTGTAATAACTATCTTCCACCTTTTCAAACGACTACCTCCATTTTATAACTACTTCACTCTTTTTCCCTCTTCACCAACATGGATATGAAAAAACAAATTAGCATATGTCTTATCATGTCCATGAAATGTATATTGATTTAAATTAAATTTGACATTGACATAAATAATGATAAATTATTAAAAACCATATGAAAACAAAAGAAGAAAAAAAAAAGCTGATTGTCATTGGTAGTGCAGAGTAATGCGAAGCTCAAATAGGTAATTGCAAAACCCTAAAATTGTGATAACTTTCATTATATACTAAGCTACAACCCTAACTTTATGAACACCTAACCCCTATCTATGTGTGAAGTGGCTTTAAGCTACATAGCCTTAGGATAGCCCTTCAACATAGCCCTTCAATTTTGCTAAATTCTAAATTCAGTAGGCAAGTCACTAATAAGCCAGCCCGGTTGCTGGAGCCCGGCAGTGGGCTGAACCCACCATAATCAGCCACAATAAACGGGCCCATTCCCTTAGCCCATTCCTTCTGTGGCCCGTTCCCTGCACCCGTCCCCACCGTGGCCCGTTCCCTGGGCCCGTTCGTTCTGTAAGCTATGGCCCGTTCCCTGGGCCCGTTCGTTCTGTCCGCTATGGCCCGTTCCCTGGGCCCGTTCGTTCTGTAAGCTATGGCCCGTTCCCTGGGCCCGTTCGATCTGTCCGATATGGCCCGTTCGCTGGGCCCGTTCGTTCTGTCCGCTGTGGCCCGTTCCTTGTCTGGCGCTTTCTATCGCTGGTCTTCCTTCCAGGGTGCTCATTTGTCGTTCCTTTGCGTGCTCGCTCGTTGTCGGCGCTGCTCGTTGTGATCGGCGGAGAGTTTTGGCGGCCTGCAATTGCTACAACAGGCGGACGCAGAAGCAGCTTCTTCAAGTTGTAATCTGTTGCTGGCCGGGTAGCAGCAGAAGAGGAGCTGAAACGAAAGTTTTTTTCCAGACAAAGCCAGAATAGGCTCAATTGCGACGATCGATTGAGAGGCAGGAACCTTTAATGTTTTTTACAAACCTTTTTGGACATTTTTTTGGACAATAATAATAGCACGCAGATAGATAGTTAGAATGTTGTGCTGGATTTTTGCTTCGATTTCACTTGCAAATGTTGTTATTAGGAGAGCAAGAAATGCAAACTTGAGCTTCTCTCTGTTTTAAATAAATTCTGTTACATCATCTCTGCTTCAATTGCTGGGATATGGGTCGTCTGCTAAGAATGGCAGTCTGTAGGAACCAGTTCTTTTTTCGCTGTGCAGCAAAAGCTCTGCTGTCTGATGCACATCTGTCAGTGAAGCTTATGCAATACTTGAGAGAAACTGTGAACCTATATGAACTAGTTTGTTTTTTTGCCAATGCCAGTGGGAGAATTTTTTTGCATTGTTGCACAGGCCTCCTGAAGAACATTTCAAGACTAGAGAAAGACAGTGAATTGCGTAAGAATACACGTCTTCTTCTACAAAACTATGTAAAAGTTTCATTGATGCCTCTGTGAGAGAGAGAGAAATGCATCTGAAGGCTCTAACAATTTGTTTTTGTGTCTGATTCCCATTCTTTTTGGTTTATGTGAAGGAAATGTACAGGAGCCTTGAACATAGAGTCTTCGAGGAATTTGTCGCCGTCTTCTTGAAATTTCTCCATTCCCTTGTTGCATTGCTGTGTTGCGTTGGTGCAATGCAGGGTTGCTGCTCGAGCAAGCGCATTTTCTTCTTCCATTCTTTTTTTCTTTTTGTGTTGCATTTTGCAAGTAAGGGAGCAAGCTTCTTTCCTTTTCTTGCGTTCATTCGCTTGAGTTTTCGTCCTCCTCACTTGCTTCACTTTGGTTTGCTTTCGATTCTCTCTTGATTCCTTTGTCTTTGGCTTGATTCTTACACTGCTGCTGTTGATGATGACCCTGATTGTCGTCGTCGTCTTTTGGAGTTTGGTTCATGGAACCGCTCTCATCTGACTCGCTTGGTTTGGATTCACTAGCCCTGGAATCGATCCGGGATTCGTCGTCATCGCCATCATCATCATCTTCTTCCTCTTCTTCTTCGTCATCATCTCTTTTGCTTTTGTTACGACGAGTTCTTTTGTTTTTCGACTTGTTGTGCCTTGATTTGCCTGATGCTTTACTCCCCGCGCTTGTGACGCTTGCACTTTGCTTCGATTCTTTAGTATTGGTGCCCTTACTGGAGACCTGTTTTGTTCCGTAAACATTGCTAGTGTTGTTGCTGATCGATCGTCGCCTCTTTGCAGGCATTTTGTTGTTCTCTCCATCATCGTCGTCATCGTGAGCCTTATCGTAATCGGAGTCTGAAGGATCTGCTGCTACATCGTCCGCCTGCACAAGCTCCAAAGACTCATGATTCCCATCATTCTCCGGTAATTTCTCGTCGTCACTCTCATCAGCAGCAACATCCCTTGCCCGCTTCTTCTTCCCTTTCTGCTGATCTCTACGATGATCGCCTGACTTGTCGTCGTCGTCGCCGTCGCGCTTCCTGCTGCGTTTCTCATGTTTTGGAGAAGCCGGATTGTGAACCGGCTCTTGCTCCTCTAGTACCTCGAGCTCCGTTTCCTCCTCCACTCTAGCTCTCTTCCTTTTCCCCCCCGCATTCTTCCTCGTCGTCGTTTTCCTCTTCTTCGCATAACTTCTTCCCGTGCCCTTCCTCTTCCTCCTTTGCCTTCCCTTCCCATATCGACCTCTAGCTCTTCCTCTTTGAGGCGGCATTTTCGTGGAGTCTAGATTGTCAGACCCTGCTTTCGAACCTCCTCCTCCTTCTGTCTAGTATGGAAAAGCGAGAATTCTTGTTTCCACATTTAGATTCTCCAAGCGTTGCGTCTGTCTGATCTGCGAACCAATCGACTCCCAAACGACTTTTCAAACCCATTCGTTGCTTTGCAACAAGGGCGTGCGTGTTCTCCATTTTCTTGACCGTTGTAGCGGCCTCTGATCTAGGAGCGTCTTTGATTGATTCCTGATTTTTTCCAGCTGCATCTTGACTCCTTTGTTCTCATTTTCTTTGTTTCTCATCAGCCACCAGGGTTCATGAAGATGAGTCTGATCCTTTGCTTCTCAAAGGATGATGCAACTGTATGTCCCGATCTCTCAGTTCAGATCAACACCATCCTTCTTCAACACTTGATTCCAACCTTCCTTCTTCTACAGGACTCTGATGGTATGTGTCTACTCACATGGTCATATCTTCTAGCTTAATAACATTGAATCCAAGTTCTATACTGCTGCCCACAAAAATTGTAACATGAGAAGACTAGAGCTCTTTTGAATGTGCTGCATACATGTCTTCTTCTTCTTCTTCTTCCTTGATGGATCTGAATGCACTGACATTGGAGGGCATTTGGGCCTTGGTTGCTTGCTAGTCATACCTTTCCTTCTTTCACAGGTCATCATTGAAGTGATTACAGTGCACCTCTCCTAACTCAACAATCTGGGGATGTTGAAAGATGCATAGTTGAGCTCCCTTCTCCTCTTAGGTTGATTACTACCACCTCCTCTGAAGAGTCTTCAACTTCTCTGTTTGATTCTGCTTCTTCAACAGAGTCTTCAACATATCTATTTGATGCAACATTACCATGACTTGTTGAGTATGGCAATGGTCAAATTTCTCCAACTTCATTTCAAGTGTTGTGCAAGATGAGCTGTGGATCACAAAGAAGCCTACCCAAGGAACAAGCAGCAGATCATAAGTGAGCCTGCCCAAGGAACAAGCAGCAGATTGTAAATATACCTGCCCAAGCAACAAAGTGGCAGATCCGAAAGAAGCCTGCCCAAGGAACAAGCTGCATCCCTCATTGACACAGTGCTAGTAAGTGCATGCCTTCCATCAATGCATTCTCTTGCACATGATACATTCTCTATTCGAGTGCCTTTTTTAGTATGCTGTGGTGTGATTATGATGAGTATAAACAAACAATTTGGCATTGCAGATTTGCTTTTGAATTTAGGAACACAGTCTGATATTGTATATGCCTTGCTTTTTCTTGATACATCTAGAACAATCCAGAACAATTCCATCCAAGGATGCACTCTGGATCCACTTGAGGATTCCTGGATCGCTGGGACCACATCATATTCTTGTCTGTGGAGGGACAACTCTACTGTTGTATTTAGGCTTCCAATTGTATATAGCAGTTTGAGTTTTGATGATCCAGGAGACAGGAGCACAGAAGTACAGATGACTTCTTCTTATCACACCCTCCTCTTGAGGCTTCATTGAGCACCACTTTGAGATAGAACTTGGATAAGCGAGAGAAAGTTAGAAGAACAATTTCTATTTTGTGAGAGATGCAGAGAACAATTTATTATCATATTACTACTGTAATACTACTGTTCTCACACCATGTAATGGGAGATTGGTGGTTTGCAGTGGGGGAAAGTTTCAGTGCACAAGTGCAAGAGTCAAATGGACAACAACACAATTGAAGTAAGAATCTTCTCCTCTTGCATCCAGGCTTCCAGACTTCAATGTTTTCTTATAAGATCCATAACCTTTCTGCTTTCCTTCTTCACCCTCTTCCCATGTAATGCAAAAAACGAAATGGTCAAAACTATTTATGAACTCTTTGTTGGAATGGGAACTATATTGTTTAGGGTTTAGTTCTATGTCTGAATGGCAATTATGGTTTAGCCTTTTGGGGGCTGAGTAGGTAGTAAATTGAATAGCGAAAAAGAAAAACGAGAACTTTAGGGTGAATATGATTTTGATAACAAAATAAAAAGTAGATTAAAGAGAGTGAAAAAAAGAAGTACGAAAAAGAGAAGTCCTTCTTCTATCGCCGTCCCAGGGGCTCGAACCCTGGACCACAAGGTTAAGAGCCTTGCGCTCTACCAACTGAGCTAGGACGGCTGTGATTGAAGTGCTCCTAATATTGTTTTTATTCACAACTAAACTTCCACCTTGGAGTTGATGAGTTAGTTTAGGGTTTAGGGTTTCTGGACTGCAATACTTCTTAGTCCAGCTTGCTGGTGATTTGCATTATTGTTCTCCACGTTAGTAAGTTGCCCGAGGAGCTTGTCTCCTGGAGAGCTTCTTGACCCGCCACAATCCAGTAAAGCAGGAAAAGAAACATGAATGAACGGGGGGACTATCAAGCAAAGCTCACTCCTGGTTCTTCATGTTGTAAGAATAATTGATCATCACAAAGATCAAACAAGATGAAAGAAACAAAAGTTGGATTTTATGTTGGCGAGCTGCAAACCCAACACTCTCTCTCTCTCTCTCTCTCTCTCTCTCTCTCTCTCTCCGTATCTTTGTGCTTTAGGATTTCAGACTGGCTGCAACAACTGCATACCCACAAAAGCTGGATGTCCAAAAAACTGGATTCAGGAGCTGCACACCCGAAAAAGCGAAGAAGAAGATGAGAAACGAAGCTAAGATCCACGCCAGACGACAACGACGACGACGATGACAAACACTTGGCAACGACGACGACAACAACAACAAACCTCCAAAGTACTTCCAACATCCACCGCCAAAACAATTAAACAAACAAACAAACAAACAAAAAGACCAAAAACAAAGCAGCAAAATTTGGAAGGGAGAAAGGGGGGAGAAAAAAAAATACACACACAAAAACCCAAAAGTATACTACCCATTGCACTTTTTGGAAAACACAAATTAATTGAAGAATAAAAACATGATTTTGTTGTGGTTTTAATGATTAATTTATCCATTTATATGTTATTTTGTCTGCATTATTTTATATGACTGAGGAATTTATTTTTCTTTCTATCCCTTTTTCAGCTTTTTAAAGATTTCACTACTATTTTCTTGACTTACTAGTTATAATTCTTGATTTAGATGTTGTTTTTTCATTCTACAGGCTATTTTGGAATTTCTCATTAATGCTTTTATTATCTTGTTGTTCTTATTTTCGTGTGAAAATTTCAAGGTTGATGCATCCTCCTTTATTTGCAACCTTGTTTTTAATTTAATTAGGGGTGAATATGTGGCCAACAATCCATGCAGGTTTATTATTAGCTTGAATTCTTAGCTCTTGAAAGATAACCATTGCTTGCAAAAAAGAATTCAACAAATTCTTGAAACAATACAAGAAGTACAAGTTGATAAATAAGGTCTGAAGAATGAATGTAAATATTGCCAATCCATGGACCTTTGGTGAAGCCAAGCCAAATCAAATCACAAGCATGTTTCACATGTTGCCATTGACATGGATTTATCACATGAAGATGCAAAACAAGTTAAGAATGGTTATCAAGGCAAGATGAAAATCAAAAAAATTACACCACCATTTGTTGCAAAAGGCAAGCAAAAAAATCGTGATCAAGCCATTGAAGAAAATTGATTGCCTAATTGTAAACTCTATACCATTGTTTTAAGATTCTAAGTCCTTATATTCAAAATATAAACTAAGGCTCTTAGTCCTTCGAAGTTGGACTCCTTTAATTTGGCCATATAAAAGGTTTCAAAAAGTTATTCATAGCTTGCAATGCCTTGACCAATGTTTGTTTTATCTTTTCTCCATTGTTTCTTTTGCTTTGTGTCCCTCTATGGACATTTTTGTCCTTATTTGGATCCAAAATGTCATCTATTGAAATTTCAATAACTAGAAGTCTTTGCAATCCTCTCAATTGTTTTGTGTTATTCAAATGTGAAACATTTTTTTTTTCTAGAAATCTTCAAGTTTGTCATTTGCCTCTAATTGCATCTCTATTTCTACTTCTCTTGCTCAACCAAAGTCAATTGCATAAATTCGGATTATACACTAATTGTGTAAACAGATAATCAAAAATATAATATCCAATCAGTGGAGAAGTTGCATACCAATTTTTAAAATAAAATCCTCCACCTCCCATGTAGTCATCCCAATGTACTTTTTATAGTCATCCAAATATTAAATAAAATAAAACTCCCTCGGACTTTCTCTTTTCATAATCCATTTTTTTCAACTTTGATTGCAAAGTAAAATCAAAGGTGCATTAAATAAGTGACATCGCCTATCAACTCGTAAAATAAGAATGTTCATTTCATTGGCCTTTTACTAATGTCAATTTTTTAAAATAATGTTCATCGATGTTTTTTTTTCCCCAATCCAAAATCATAACTTTTAATATAATTTTTTTTTAAAATTCTAATGTTGCTTTCTCAAATACTAAGAATTTAAAAAAGGCTATGATTATTGTACAACACTTTCTAAAAATAATTGTAGTTTTACCAATGGTTATCATGTACATGTCATGGAAGAGGATAAGAGATAAAGGAAATGTTGAGGTCAATTGTCAAGTGATGAGAGTTAAATCTTCAAGGAATCCTTGTGGTTTTTTGCAATGTGTTAGCCTTGTGTGTAGAATGTGGTGTGTTAATAAAATGCAACAACAAGATGAATGCATAAATTTTTTGTTGCATTGTTATGTCGGGATGGAATCAAGTTAGGTCATTTATGTTCGTTACATTGGAACTTGCAACTTGTTTAGCAACTTGTTTAACATCTTCTTAGGTAGAATAAAATTAAGGATAGTTGTGGAAAGGATGGAAGCTTTAAGGTATTACAAGCATGTTGAGGAAGTCCTATTGTCTATTCATTTCTTGCAAAATTGGGGGTAGAAGAACTTGTCAAGTGTGTTAGTTTAGATGTTCAGGTAGGCCCTAACTAATTAGGGATAAATTGGGTTAATTAAACTAATTAGTTAGTTTTGAACCAGTTCATGTGCGAATAAGGTTCAAAGCATATTTTATGTTTTGCAGGTTATTTTTTGTTATGCAAATGTTTTGATTTTCTATGGTTTGAGTTTGGTAACTTGTGTTGTTACAAGTGAGTCAATCTTTTGGTTTGAATGTGGTGTATCATTCAAGATATTTTTATGTTATATGTTGTGAGTGTGATGATAACCTTGATTATAAGTGCCTACATAAGAGCGCACAACAAACTATTGACTACTTTAGATTTTAATGGCATCTTCCTCATGTTTCCTTTTCTAAAAGTAATTTTCTTGCAAATTGGACTAATGTGAATACATATTTCAATTTTTAATTTGCGTGGATTAAATCAGAGGTTTTTTTCCAATTTTGTAATGTAGCTATACTAGCAATCATTCGCAAGAGGAATTATCCAAATTTGGCTAAAGGTCAGAGATGAAAGTAGAAAATTTCAAGAATCCTGCCATATTTTTGTGATCTGCAGGAACCAATTGTCCAAATATGGCAATTCCAGAGTTTTCTTTGCCACTTTTTTTTCAGAAAAATCCTTTTCAGGAGTTGCACTAGATCATTTTTTTCACCAAGTAAAACAAAACACTGGTGGTTTTCACATGTAAAAACATTCACAATTTAAGAAATTAAATTCAAGTTAGCATAAATTCTCTTTAAAAAGGAAAAAGACAGCCCCCTCAAGACATGAAAGAGTGATATCTTGAGATTCTTTGAAAGAAAACATATTGAGATTTGTTATGAATTCTACAAGTCTTTTTCATTGGGGTGAAATCTGTTAGACCACTGAACCTCAATCCTTGGAAGATATAATTGTGCAGGAGAATAATATTAGATGGGTTTTGGAATGTGGCATGGTTTGGGAAAAATTTGATTTATAAGCTCTCCAAAACTCAAAGGAAATGAAATCAACAAAAAATCACAATTATAAAATGTGGGTTCCAAGATTGCAATATAGTCAAGAGAATCAGCTCTAGAAAAAACCAAACTCTAGAACAAAATCAGCTGCTGCAGCAACAAGCAGCTGATAAATCTCAAAGCCATAGTTTACAATGACCATTTGTTGCTGCCAGATGGGAGCAAAGATCTTCCGAGGATTGATATAAAGGTAGATACAGGAAAATCAATTCACAAGAACTACGAGTGTAAAAATGATACCTAGAACAATAGAAACGTTTTAGAGCAGGCGTAACTACGCATTGAAAAACCCTATAATTCCAATTCCGATTGATCTTTTCCAACAGCAAATGCTATTAGATCAGAATCCAATTGCTTGGCAGCTGAGGGGCCAGTTGTTGCCCGCAACCAAGGGGGACCATACTGAATACATTGGTTGTGAGATGCAGCCCACGGTATTACCACTATAGGACCGACAGAAATTCGCCATAAGTCGAGAATGATGGTCACAAGCATGGAGGCACCCAATGCATCAACAGATACTTGACTCAGTGTCCAAGGAGCTTTGGGATTCTCGTCCATCCTATTATGATATCACACATGGACATCGTCAGTCACAAGAGCAGCACAATACAAGAAGATATTGTCACACTGAAAGCCACAATAAGGTACCACTTTCAATAAGTTGCCAAAGGACACGCCAAGGAGGCAAAGAGGATCTCACCTAAAGAACATGGGAAAGCTCACAAAGAAGTAGATGGCGTAAAACAAAGACCCCACTTTGTACATTGCCATACGGTCTACCATTTCATAATATGGAAACTGCAACATCACATCACCCAGTTAGATTTCTTGAGCTAAGAGGTCTGATATGCACAATTGACCAATAGGCAGCTCCTTGCCGATGCAAGAGTATTGTGCATGAAATTGCAGAGGAGACTTGACAAAAAAATGACCATGCATTAGAGGCATAAGTGGTCATCAGAGGAATTTCCAGCACAAGTGCTTATCCAATGCAGTGGGTAACAGAGTCAACAGGAACCCTGAACAAATAGTTTAAGGGAGATTATGCAATCAGGTTTCACATATTGTTGCTGCACAGCCCTTGCAAATCTGATCAACAAAAATCCTTATGGGGCTGCAATGAATTCTACACCTAAATGCTTTAAATTGGAAAGAGAATGCAACTTACATTGGCAATTGTGACAGCTTCTGCCAATGCTGTCAAGTAGGCCAACACTCCAACCCAGGAAGCTTGAATTAACCATCTGCTGAATCTGTCTGGCACATGCTGCCACAGTCCAGAGTGATCTAGAAAGAAGTCAACAAAGTTGCTAAAATCTAGTGCTCACAGAATTTTCAGCAAATTCGGGAGCTTATGCACATTCAACAAAGCAAGAAAGGGAACCTTTATTAGAATGCCATCCCCTCCACTTCACACAGATGTCCCATCATGATTAAGATTTATGAGATCTATAGCTAGCTGACACTAGATGTGGAAGATTGGAGTGCAGATAAAGCATTCCAACACCAGAACTTTCTACTCCATGACAAGGTCAGGCAAGCTCTTGCTGTGTTTTCTTTGCTTGGTCTGTTCCTTCAAATTCCATCCACACATCAATTGGGACATGCTCTTCAACATTACCCTAAAATCTCATGCATTTCAGAAGTAGCCCAGCAAATTCAAAACATACCCATAAAGGCAGGCAGTCAGACTGTTACCTTGATGGCATGTCCCAACCTCCGAAGGGTAATGTTTGATATGCTATGGTACAACAAGAAGTAGGGCTGAGTCAGCAGAAATGTGGTAATTGGAACCTGGCAATTCCAGAAAATGCGTCCCTCATCAGAGCAAAACTCAAGTAGCTGCTTCTGAAATTTGCAAACCTGTGCCTATAGAACTAACAAAATATTCTGAACCTGCCATACAAAAGCACTCACTTACATAGTTGATTTTATATGAGGGGAAACTGTAGGTAGCACCCAGCACAACGTAGAAATAATGAGTCCAGAAGTAGTTGCCCACAAAACCAAATATTGCAATCCACAAATTTGCCTACATACATCCCAGACCACCAAACATCAGTGATACTCAAGCACCAAACCAGGTGTAATTTGAGGAACAAGAATCTTTCTTCAAGCTGTCCATTTGCCCCAAATCAAGTGACTCCTTTTGTTATACTGTAATGTTGTGAATATCATTTGTAGCTTTGAACAACCAATAATTGGGTGTAGCTGTGAAAGGGTGGAATCCAATCCCAGGAGTATGGTATCCACCATCTATGGCATGAAATGCAATACCAAATGGAAATGTTCTGCATCCAGATCCCTGCACTTATCACCTGTTGGTTTTGAGCACTACAAGATTGAGTTGATATTAAGGAAGAGGGAGTCACACCTTGAACCAGTACCGTTGGTACCATGGCTGTTTTGCATCCTCCTGAGCACACACAACTTGTTGGAGATTAGTGAGGTTGAAATCTAAACATGTATATGGAACACAAAAGAATCTGAACCATATATGGCACACATGTTTACACATGAATGGAACACATTTCATCGAAGTGTGCAAAAAAATGACCAACAAAAAAAAAGGTCTGGGAATTAGGAGGAAAGAAACCCACAGTGCCACCAAATAAGAGAGGAAATACAATGCAAGGAGCTACAGTGGCAAGGCCAAGGATCAAGTACTCCATCTCCCCAAACCTCTGTACTAAAAAGGGGAACAAAACCACCAAAATTTCCACAAACCACAGGCATCAGTCTCAATGCCATTCATGGCCAAAGGAAGCCACTACAACAAACCTCTCATATGAGATGCCAATTGAAATCAACTTTTCTCAAGCTAGAGCAGCTTCTTCTCAACTAAATGCTGGAGAAATCCTTGTTCCTCTCGACCATCCTCCGCGCTCACAAAACCCTAAGCCCTAAAAAACCTAACAATATCTGAAGAGATATTTCACACCAGAATCCACTACTTACAACTTGTCATACGAGATGCCAATTGAACCAACTTGTCCCAGAGCAGTTTCCTCTTGACCATCCTCAGCATTCCCAAAACGCTAAAAACAAAAAACCCTAAACCCTAAAATCCTTATATATCTCCTGAAAAGAGACTATTTTCACAACAGCATTACGAGGAAACGCGCTTAAAACTTGAGAGAAATGTGACAAAATCTGCACATTGCTAAAATCGAAGATATATTCCCCGAGCTTGCTTGCAGCAGGAGCTGTGGGTGTGAAAAAAAAGAACCAACAACAACAATAACACCAGCATTGCTTCACCTCATAAAGACGGAGAGGAACAACAACTCCGAGTAAGGCCGTGATCCAAAAGGGACTGTATGCCAGAAAGAAAAGCTCGCCCCATCGCTTGCTACGCGAAGCAGCCAGCCACAGACTATGATCACCATTGCTCCCACTCACTACACACAAAAAACCGAGTTGCTAAGAAAAAAACATTAACATCATTGATCAAGGAAGCAACAAATCTGCAGGGAAAAAAAAAAAAAAACACCCGATCGATGGAAACACACAAAAGAGATGAGAGACAGAGATCATTTACTTGTTTTGCTCTTCCTTCGTGGGCCCTCCATTGAGCGTGCTTCCCTTGCTTGCACGAAGAGTGGAGGAAAACAAACAGAACACGAAGCTCCGGTTTAGGGTTTATGGTGAAAGAGAGAGAGAGAGATATCCACGGATCGATTCCCTCTGTTGACATGATATTGGCGGATATTGTGTGTAAATTCATTTCCGAGTATAGTAGCTTAATGGATTTTGGCCCCTAGGTAATAATAGGTCTATTTTTATATGAGGATTTTTGAAAGATGGTATTTTGGCTTGTGTTGAAATTTGAGATTAGTTATACAGTTATAATATCTTGAAGGATTTTGGTTTTGTTTAGACTATTTTTTGAAGATTATATTTTTGGATGGTGAAATATTTGAGTTTCTATAATTCTTCTTTTGCCTTAAGATACTTTCTAATGTAAATGGCAAGGCCATAGTGTGACACACCCCCTTGTTTTTTTAGGGTTTAGGGTTTGAAATTTTTATCATTGAGTAAAGGGGTGAAAGCTTAAAATAAACCCCAAATAAGTTAAGGGTTATATCCAATTTGCAAAAATCTTCATTCTGGGGTAAAGCTCGACAAATACGGCCTACCAAAAAGACCTATGCCTATGATAAAGCCCAAAGCCCAAAACATGGGGCCTAGTACATAGACATGTGCTTATAGATAAAGCCCAAAGCCCAAAAAATGGAGCCCTAGTAAATAGACATATGCCTATGATAAAGCCCAAAACCCAAAATATGGGCCCTAGAGGAGGCTTTTGTTACCAAGTCGAGCCGACAATTGGGGAATGTTGTCACCTATGGGCTTTACCCCCATTATAAAGCATGAGGCAAAGGTTATTTTGAATCTATACATAAGTAGATTGCAAAGGACTCGTGGAGAGGAAGGGTTCCTTATGCATAATCTCCTTAAGAGCAAGAGGGGTCTTTTGAGCAATCTTATGCCTACTAAGATCCTATAATAAGTAGGGTTTATTATTTTGGGGGGGGTAGATTCCCACAAGAAGGCACCTACAATTCCTATTGGTTGAATGCTTGAAATTGGGCCCTCTAGTTTTACACTAAGATCCAAGCCTAAGAACTCAATAATGATATGGTCACCTACATGGCCTTATTTTGACTCCAATACTTTGGAGGAGTGGGCTCATGAAAAAGGAATGCTAATAAATTGAAGACTCAAAGAACCCAATCATGGTATGGTCACTTAAATGGCATTTGAAGCTAATAATAATAATAAAATTATTATTATTGTATTGATTTTTGCAAATTGAAAATCTAGTTTTCTTTGCATTTGTTGATTGATGTTCTCACAAAACAAAATTGATTGAAAAAAATATTTAAAGAAATAAAATATGTGAAACCATCTTCAAACAATGGAGAGGGAGGCAAGAAGGGGAAGGAGAGATTGAATGACATTTTGTTGGCCCCATTGAGTGAAGGTTTCCATAATGGGGTTGTACCAATCTAGGTTTCCCAAAGGAAAACCATGGTCAAGAATTTCAGGGGAGAAGAGGAACAAAAAGGAAGAGAAAAGGGGGAAAGAGGAAAAGAGAGAGAGAGAGAGGGGAGGACTAAAATAAGAATGAATGATAAAAGTCATGAACTTTTAGCAAAAGTATGATATTTTGTGTAGCCAAAAAAAGTATCATCATCATCATCATCCATCATCACACCACTTTATTCCTTAACCTTTTGTGCTCTATTGGTGGATCTAGAATATTAGGGTTAGGGTTCTGAAAAATTGGGCCTAAGATGCATCACATAGGTCACCTTTCTAAGCATGTAATCTATTTTCATATAGCTTGTGATGAGGAAGAATGCCCTAAGTTCAGGAAATTCCAGCCATTGCAATGATCAGCTAGCCTAGATACTTATGGTTATTATTACTCTACTCTTCTATTTTGTGCTTTTTTTTTTATAGTTTTTTTTGAGTTTTTTTTTGGAGAAGAAAAAGCATAGACCTCACTTTTAAGGAAGAGTGAGTTTTATTTTATTTTATTTTATTTTAAACCATCATTAAACTTGACTCTAGTCCATATATTAACTCTAGTCCAAATTAATGTGGATTCCAAATTAACCTTTAAGTTCAATGCTTTATCAACTTTACTTGAATAAAAGATGTGTAACAAATTAACCTTTAACTCCAATGCTTTATCAACTTTCCTTGAATAAAAGATGGGTTAACAAATCCAATGTTAAATCCAATGTTCTATCAACTTTACTCCAATAAGATGTGTAGCAAATTAACCTTAACTCTCCAATGCATTGACAACTTTACTCCACTAAAGATGGGTAACAAATATAACCTAACTCCAATGCATTGTCAAGAACTTTACTCCAATAAAAAGATGGGTAACAAATTCAACTAAATCCAATGAACTGGGAACCAATGATGTGACAAATTGCAGACCTAGTTGTAATCTCTAGGGCTTTGTTTTTGTGATCAAACTCCTTTTTTGGCCTTCAAATTGCTTAAACATGATGAAGGTTAACATGATATCATCATTCTTGAAAAGCATCAAATGTCTGACTACATCCCATGTGTTGTTGTGTACTTGATCAATTCCAATTTCTAGGCCACTTCTGAGGGCCCCAGGCAGGCCAAAGAAACAAGTATGTATTCTTGTGTGCAACAAAAACATACATACTTGGGTCTTCACCCAAGTATGTATTTTTGTTACTACATACCTGGGTGAAGAAACAGCTTGCAATCAATCAATGCAAAAGGCCAAAAAGAGAGCAAGCTGCAATTGAGTTCAAAATATGTATAAGCCAAGGCGTGTTGTGTACCTTGAATTCCAGGCAAAATAGGTGTCGGAACAGACACCCCTCTCAGTTTGTTTGATTTTTTGGCAATCAAACAAACAGCCTTTTATTCCTTCGGTGTCCCCTCTCCTCACACGTTGTAAACCCTAAAAGCAACAATCCAGAAAGGATTATGTGACCCAGCACCCATCAAGTGCACCATCCATGGGAAACACCTTATGACAAAGCTCACTTCCCTTCCCGACAAACCACAGCTTGTAAAGCTGAGTTACCAAGGTTTCACCTTATTATTAGTAACCTATCTTGTAAACCCTCCTAGTTCTCCCTCACACCTTCAGGGTTAACTACGAGTATTGTCCCAATATATAGAGTGCAACCTGGGTATATGGTATTCATAGGAGTGCTCATGATACTGAAAAACTTATTAGTCAAATATGACCTAACACAATACCAGCCTTAAGGTGCATTCACACTTTGGTGTTAAGGACTTTAGTATTAAGTCCCCTGACACCAAGCTAGTCATTTAGGACCTAAACCTATTTATCATGAAGATTTTATGTTAACGTTCATTTAATATTAAACAATCACCCATTTCACATTGGGTGCCAACTAAAATGCCACCTATATTTTCACTTAACATTAAGTGTGAATGCACTTTCATATTAATACTAAGCTTAGTATGAGACTTGAGATAAAATCCGATATATACTTACCTTAAAGGCGATGCCACACCTAGTGGTAGGGCTCTAATGCTAATGTTGCCCTAACATTAGGTTTAGGGTCACATACCTATTTTTTGGCATTTGCCTTCATGAAACACACCTTGTTGTTTTTGGCTTTTCTTTTGAGTATGCACATTATTACTCTTTGGGTAGCAACATCATCACCAAAATTGGAGACATGTCTATACTTGCTCACAAAATGTAAGTATTTTTTCCATGTTTTCTTCTCATTTTTTATTATTAAAATTATGTCATCTTTGTTATATGTTTATGTTTTTTTAATTTTCTCTTTGTAGGTGTGCGTTTAGAGTATTAAAATTATGTTGTTTTTGTTATATGTTTATGTTTTTTAATTTTCTTTTTGTAGGTGTGCGTTTAGAGTAGTTGCATATGGTGTCAAGGAACTTTTGACATCTTGGTTGCCTTCATGATTGTGATCTTTCATAGAGATTCACTTTGTGAATTTCACTTCACAATGTGCCAAAGAATCTACAACATTTCAATCACCTTCACGATTGTGGTCCTTGAGAGAACTAAGTTTTGTGAGTTTTGTTTTGCAAATTTTAGTTTTAGTTTTTCATGTTTTTTCTTGCCTTGGATTATTATCCCCTTTGTGAGCTCTCATTAATGTTTTGATCTCTCTTTCAAACAAGTGAGAATTCATATGCAAGTCCTCAATTGTTATTTCATGTTGTTTGTTTTAAAACTTCACTTCACCTTACAACAAATTACAAAATTACAAAAAATAAAATAAAATAATAATAGATTGGCCTACTTGAAAAGCATAAAACTTAGGTCCATCATTCATCTCTTGTAACAAATAAAAATTGTTGGAGACCAAGGTCAACCTTTTTGTAATGTTTCCATCTCATTTTAAAACCAACTTGAACTTTTTGTTGTTGCTACTATAGGAAAATCTTGATTTTCATGTTCTTGTAGGGAAAAATATCCCATGAATTCATCCATGTTGGCATTGCATTTACATATGTGGGGGACATGGGGGGACATGGTGGCAAATTTCTTGACAAGGTAGCAAGATTACTAGTGAAAAGACTTCAAGACAAGGTTTGGTTTTCAAAATAACCCTACAATAAACTTTCTTCACAAAGTATGCATTCTATAGGTCTTTTTATTTCATTGTAAATTAGAATTTTAAAAATTCAAAGAAATTTTAGTTAAAATTATAAATATGAAATATGTATTTGTTCTTAATGAAGATATGAAAAACTGCTTACATTTTATTGTTGTTAAAAGGAGTTTTTAAAAGATATTGTCTAGTTTCTAAAAGTTTTTTAAAAAAAATTATGGGTTTTTTTGTGTGCAATTGAAAAATGGAACTCCATTATTAGTCATTATTATTAGGTAGTTTTGTGCTTTTCATCAAAGGCTTGCAAGAGATGTCAAAGTTCATCAATGATTCAAATTTGTTAGCCAAGCAGTTGAACATAGATTTGTAACAAAATCTTCAATGATTGTGAAAGTTTGCAACACTACATGACTATAAGATGTCTTGTATCTTATTAACAATTAGTGAAGAGCTTGGGCATTGGGTGAAACATGGATCAAAAACTTGATTTAATCACTTCTTGTTAACAAAATATGATATTAATAGATGGATCCAACACTTTCAAATGTAAAAAAAACTTTCTTTGAACATTTGTAATTAGATCAAACCTCTAATTTCAAAACATGATACCAAGTATTGAATGATGATTCAAGTTGAAATCAAGGTTTTGTACACAATGTACAAGCTTGCACATGCTGCAAACATCTTAATTTTTAGTGAATTATTTGCCATTGAGAAATCCATTATATATTTTTGTTATTCAAGAAGTGGGCCAAGGCAATTGATGGTGTGTTTAAAAAACTCATGGTGTGGCTTGTGGATTATAAAATGCATCATACTTTGATGATGGAGTTCAATAGTTGGTGTGGTATGTCAAGTGTTATGGGTGCTATTGACAACATTCACATTACCATAATAAAACCTTCAAGTGTTTCTGCTAAGGACTATTGTTACCATAAGACTAAAAGCTACAATGTCGTTGCATAGGTGGTGATTAACAACCATACAAATATCAATACGTATGTGGGATTATTTAGAAGTGTGAATTACTCCCATGTTTTAAGGATGTCTTGGTTGCACAAATGCACATTGCAAGGGGAACTTTTTAATCTAATTGTAGGTTCATAGGATGTATTACCATTTATCTATTTAAAGATAAAGGCTATCCATTTCTTCCTTGCCTCATGACATTGCACAAAAAAATGGAAAATATCATTCAATTATGGATTGTCACACAATTGGAAACATAAACTAAGGAGGTCAATTGTAGAATATGCGTTTGTTATGTCGAAACAAACATTTAAGGACAATTGCATATTATTATTGTACTTGATATGTTCAATGTTTATTGTCTCCTCCATAATTTGATCTTTGGGAAAAGAAGGTGGATCTTGAAAAATTCATGGGGTTGTTTATATTGAAACCATGTAAAAAGATGTGTTGAACAAAAATGGATTTCAACAATTTGAGGACAATGTTTGCATTGAAAGTAGAGAACTTTAAAGGTAACAACTTTAGAGGTGTACCTTGTTGTTCAACATTATGGAAAGGTGTTACCACTTGAAATCTACAGTTACAAAGAAGTATTCAATCTTGTATTATACCCCTATTTGTTCAAGTCCATGTGAATGTGAAATTTTGAACTTGAAAACTACATTTACAAAAAGATATTCAATCATGTACATTAACATTCTTTCAATTCAAATCCATTTGAATGTATAATTGTGTTAAATTATTTTTTGCCAATGTTAGTTTATTCCAATCCATCAACATGTACATGGTTATGGTGTTTCATTTTCATTTTGTACATTTAGTGTAGATGTTGGTGGCACATTGTTTTGTGTGTAAATTTTGAATGTTAATCCCATGGCTTCTACAAGCTTAACAATTGTTTATACCATTCCGTATTGTGTTTGATTTCTTTCAATGTCTATTTGTTTGAATTAATTTTTGAATTATCTTTCTTGTGTATCATGCACAATTTTTTTCAATTTGTAGGTTTATTTCATGGATATGGTTGATAAATTCAACCAATGCCACATTCTTTTTTCCAATTGCTTGAATCAATTTCTTATGAGCCATGGATGATTTCCTTTTCATTCAACATTCACAAGATTCCATGAATCCAAAAGATGACACAAATTTAATGTGCAAGAATTCATCAATGAGGTCAAAATATAATTTGTTAAAGCTTCTAGGCAATCCTTGTGTGACCCATAATAGTAACATGGCTTGTTTTTGTTTATTATCAATGCATGCAAGAAAAGACTCAATGTATTCTAGGCATTCAACTTCATACTTGTTGAAACAACACTTGCAACATTGTTTGTTGGTACTATTGTTCCCATTTGATGAGTTGTTACGGTCATCATCAAAAGGTTGCAACTTGATTGTTGGTTAAGCTACCTAATGGAGATTCTTGAAGAAACTTTTTTTAACATTGTTGTCAACTCCAATTTTGAATTCTTGCAATTGCTTTGTCTATACATAGGTAGGATGGAACTTTATAGTTGAATGTAGAATATAGAATGTACTTGGATTGTTTAGATGAAACTTTTGCAATTTGGAAAACTTGATCATTAAAAATAAAACTCTTGCAATTTCATAGACATAATCATTACAATTGAAACAATTTGTAGATAGGATGCATTTGGATTGTAGTTTGGAAGGTAAACACTTTGCTTTGGAACAATTTGGAACAATCTTGTGAGAATAGAATTGATTGCAGGATAATGTTGATGTACATGTCTTTATGTATTTGCTTATGTAGTAGGGATGTGCAAAATAGAGAAAAGGGAACAAGTGAAGAAAGAAAAAAATAACAAGTGAGAGAAAGAGGCAATCCCTTAATATTGAATTAATCCTTCATTTTTGGAGGCTATATGTAACTCCCAAAAAAGTTTTGAAATCTACCTATTTTGAAGATTATTTTAAAATTAAATGTTATTAAATATTAAATGTTAGCACCAATGCCATATCACCTACCACATAGGATTTGGTGCCAATTACCTCTCATGGTGTGGAGTCATGTAATTTTTTATTGCCTTAAGCATTGACCTACCACCACCAATACCACCAAGTGTGGCGTGACCCTTATACTAATACCAATATCAGGTTTATTCTTGCAATATACAAGGCAAAAATCAACCTTGAACCTAATACAAATATTAGATTAATATGAAAAATTTGAAAGGTATAATTATACCAATACTTGCCAAGCATTGAAAAAAAAAACCCTAATATGGGGACCAATTTGGTATGTTGAAAAGACAATACTAGTCCAACACTAGTAACTACTAACTTCTCATGTCAATGAGTGTCATAGGTAATGTTAGTGGGTGTTGTGAGTTACTCTAGTGATTGAGCATCCCCACCCATGCACCATCCATTGGAAACCCATTATGACTCACTCACTTGTGGTTTGTCTGCAACTGGGTTATCAAGGTTGGAGGTAACCATATTGGTGAACTTGGTGGGTGTGTAACTTAGTGTGTAACTCGATGTAATTATTTAATTACTTAATTGTAAAAAGGGGTAAGTTGAATGGTCATGGTGCATGTGCACCATGTGATGTCATTCCTTGTAATTAAATGTGGAGGATAACT
>Ga0209208_10001890_pt1 | contig 29952 bp, 25 predicted proteins | sample S1TSphfallax_3_FD_187694 | JGI IMG/M metagenome (GOLD analysis project Ga0209208, IMG submission 187694) | Host-associated microbial communities from peat moss isolated from Minnesota, USA - S1T2_Fd - Sphagnum fallax MG (SPAdes) (version 2) | ecosystem: Host-associated > Plants > Peat moss >...
TGTGAACTGGATCAAGAACTGGTCTAAAACTTGGAACCACTTCACTTAAAGGTTCCGTCCAATTTAACTGGAACGAGTTCAAGAGGTTTTCCTCTAACCTTTGGACAACATTGGTTTGGACAACATTGGTTAGTCGGTTATATTTGATTTTTTTCATACTCGCTGAGTCGACTCTTTTTTTCAAATTGAGTGCAGGTTAGGTTATGACTATCAAAAAAAAATTATGTGCCAATTAGATTATCAATTCTTTTTGGTAATAATAACCATTGATTATGCATAAGGGTAGGTTTTTCAATTACTCAATTGACGGTCACCAATTAACTTCTCAATTATACACCGATTATAGGATTTTTTTTTTAAATTATGTTGTTTTGCTTTTTCTTTTATTATAAAAATGTTTAGTGTTTTAGGATTGATAACCACATCATTTGGGTATATTATTAAATTTTTGAAATTTCAATATCAATCAATTGAGTTACTACCATTACCCAGTTATAAACAAGGGTGTGTGTCACACTGTGACGATTCCATTTACATTAAAAAGTATCTTAAGACAAAAAGAAGAATTACGAAAACTCAAAATATGTCACCATGCAAAAAACATAATCTTCAAAAAATCCTTCCTTCAAGATATTATCACTCTATAACTAATCTCAAAGTTGCAATTACACAAGCCAAAAATATCATCTTTCAAAAATCCTCATATAAAAAATAGATAAATAGATAGATAGATCTATTATTATTTATTACCTAGTAGGGGCCAAAATCCATTAAGCTACTATACTCTACTATAATGAATCTAAACACAAAATCCTTGCCTTGTCAGGCAAGGCCAACAAATAGAAGGTTATTAATAGTTGATAATCTATTCAAAACTCAATGACTGGCCAACACTGGTTGCAACCTTACATTTTGAGAAACCTTACACATAAGATGCCTCCTCTCCTCTCCTCTCAAAGGAACCATAGCCAGCCAGTTATGGAAGCAATTTTAAACCAGTTTCTTAGGCCAGTTTGAAAGGGGATCTTGAAAGGGGATGTTCTTTGAAAATTGGGTCCTTGCTCTTGGACCCCATTTTACACTGGGCCCTCATTCCAAGAACAACCCCCTTCTCAGTGAACTGAATCTCCCATGTCTATGATTGTTGTGTGCTAATAAGTCCAATGCCTTTGCAAAGGAGGTGGCTGTATCCCTAAAAGAAAATGGGTGGAAAGGAGGTCTAACTTAGTCGCACTTTGTTCCCAAACCAACTTCCTTTTTCTGGTCTTTTCTTCTTCTTCTTCTTCTTCTTCTTATTTGTACATAAGAATGACTAAAATATTTCCCAACTTTCAGACCTACCCTCAAGTTGCTCCCACCACCAACTTCAACAAGTTGCTCAATTATTTCGGACATGAAAGTCTCTCATATTGTGCACCCTCTCCTCTTGAGAGTTTCCTTGATAGTAGTACCTTCACATACTATGTGCCCATCACAGTTGTTAATGTTGAGGGAAAAGTGAAGGGGCGAGGTGAACAACCATTGGCCCATCCATGAGTGGTGAATTGGGTATTGTTGTCTTTCAGATATGAATGTTTTTACACCTAGCTTTGCTTCCTTGTAAGAGGGCAACTCTCAAGGAAGCAGTACTAGGTGTAAGACTTTCATGTCCCAACGGGACTAATACCCAACATCACTTGTGAGCCACCTATCTTCCCTTGATGTTTTCATTTTTGTTGCATTGACATCAACAACCACAAGCATACATAATCTGAGGGCAATGTGCATACTCTATGGAAACATGATCGTGTACATGAAATGTTAGGGAAATCAATATGTATTTAATTAATTTTGGACTTTTCAAATTTGGTGGTTAAGATCAAGTTTTTTGAACAAAATGTTGGAAAGTTTTTTTTTTTGGATCATTTAATGAAGCAAAATGTTGTTAATATCTATTGTTGTACCATATGGTGGTCCCCAAATCAAAGTTTCTTATTCAATTTTGAATTTCCAAATGCTCATTCGTTAATTCTAGACTTTTCAAAAGTTCAGAATTTACTGAATGCATGATTGAATTTCTTTATTCGTGAAAACACATTCATTTCCAAATGCAAAGCTTGAATGACTCAACAAAGCATTGAAAGGAGGTAAAGTAGGGTTTGGTGTTGAAAATATTTTTATAGGAACTAGTTTTAACAATAATAGGTTTGCAAGAATGTGTAAACCCACTCTCATTTTTTGAACACTTTTGGTACTAGCTTTTGGATACTCTTATTCATTAGGTGTTTTGGTGTTTGTCCTTCCTAAGAAGTTGAAAGCTTTCAAGTTCCAATTTTAGCATCGATCTAAATAAGGTATCAAAACTTACAATGAATGCAATAGAATGCAAACACCCTCTTACATGAAATGAAATGAAAATGTTTGAGTGAAAGTGTGGTGAGAATCAAAAGAAGGCATGGATTAAGACTCCCAAGTTGAACTTTGACTTCAGAAATTTGAACTTGTGAGGAATCCCCAATGTTCATAAAGTAATTCGAAGGATTGAATTTGCTCGTAATCAAATTATCAACTAATTTTTGGCTTGTAGAAAATATTTCAATACAAGCTACAATTTGATGGGGTTGCATTTTCAAACAAACACAATGGCTATAAGTTGTGATTGGAAAAGTATAAGCAAATATGTTCCAAATGTCTTGAAGTGTTTTCAAATGTCTACGCATTCATAGTATGATTGGAGGGGCAAATCATATGTCCAAATTAAAAAGCTTGATATGGCATTGGAAAATGATTTTTAGAAATGATAAGAAAATGGGGTCATTTGTCCCATTTGGTTACATTTTGAAAAAATTAAAGCAACTTAAAATATCGGAATACCCTTTGTCTTACAATTAGGGATGAGTCCCCAAAGTTTTGGGACTTTTGCCTTTTTGATGTAGGTGTCACAACAATATACATAGTATGCTAGGAGGAAAATGATCCTTCTTCGAATTTTGGGCCATGGTGAATCTATGGCTAGCTTGTGTCCCAATTTTGGTTCCAATTACACAAATCACCTTTTTAGTTTGTAAATGATGTGACCAAGAAACATTCATGAATAATGTTGCTTTGTCTTAATCTTATTCTAATTAAACTCCAAAGCTAATCCCTTTGTCCTAGTGTGAAGAACTAAAAAGCAAGCCCCAAGGTTTTAAAATCTTCTACAAATACATTACATTTGAAAGTTTACCCCCAATAATTTGTGGCAAGCTTTGGGGGTGTGTCATTGTGAGTCCCAAATCATTTCACCTAGTTGTGCAACAATTTTATGTCCTTCAAAAGCAAGGATTTTTTTATTAAATGGTAAGTAATAAAAGTTGAATACAACAAAGTTGTTGATATTTGTTACATTCCTTTCATTCAAATAAAATATGTTATGCTTACCAACTAATGTAACAAATGATTTCAAGTTTTTAAAAAGCTTTTAGTTCATAATGTAATGTTCTACAATGTTTTGCAAAGCACTTCCACCTGTATTTCAATTCTAAATTTATTTTCTTTTCTCCTCTATGGGATTCATAACATTGTAAGTAATTAAGAGTTTTCCATTGGAAGTTCATCATCTTAAGTGTCATCATTCTCTAAAACAAGATTATGATGTGATTAATTTAATAAACATATTTTTTAATATTAAATTTTGATTCAAAATTCTTTTAATAGAAAATAATCATTATTCTCAAAATTGTACTTTCTTAAGTCTAATGATCATTAATCTTACAAATTGCAAATGTTTTTTTTATGTTGATGTGTACCTTAGTGTGGTCATTATCATTTAAGTACAAATTATATGAATTCAATTAATTATTTTAAATTTATTTTGGAGGTAAATTTATAAAATATTATTAAGTAAATTAGGCCCACAGATTGATTTTTTATCTTTAAAATATTTCAGTTGGGAATATGAAGTTTTGAATATATATATATTACATGGTGCATGTACACACATGTTGCACATTTATTAATTATTTTTTCCTTCTTTTTGAATGCTTTAGTGGGACACCTTCAACATGATTTATGAAATTTTAGGGGTCAAATATCAAGATGTTGGAATTATGTTATTGTCATACCTAGGCTTGTTAGGCACTAATAAATTTTTTGAAAAATGTAGGCTTGCCATGCCAAAATTTCAAATCAAGTTTTCAAACGCAATGGCTTCATTATTTAATATATTTAATCTTTATTTTATTTTATTTTATTTTACTATTGAAAATAGTTAACAAAAAATATATTAAACACTTTGTTGCCAAACTAACTTAGGTATGATGTAGCATGATTTGTTTTGTGATTATTTCAACTCAACCCATTTTTATTTTTTAGGTCATGGAATAGAACATATTATGCTTCACAAGCTCATGAATAGTCATGGAAAATTTAACATATAAAATATTTTTTTATAAAGCCACGCCATTTACAAGATTTAATGTTCCATAATAAAACCAATGGCAATTTTCAATATCATACATACATACATAACATTGTACACTTGATTTTTATAAGCATTTATAAAGAACATAAAGGTTCAAAATTAAAGATTTTTTATTTTGAAAAATAAAAATTAGGTATTTATCAATTGCCATATTTATCAATTAATAAGGTAGATAAACGCATTCATCTCATTTACAAATAAATAAATAAAAGTTTCAAACACAAGGTGTATTCATCAAATACAAAAAAGTCAACCCCATGAGGTGCTCTTTTAAAACTCCAATTTTATATTCACATCCATTCATCATGTGGGAGGATTTTTCTAGCTTTTATGACATAATTTTATTTTTGGTCGGTTGCAAGGTTTGGTTTGCCATAGATTATTTTGATTGATCGATAGTAAATTTGCAAACATGGGGCATATGAAGGGGGTTCTTTTTTACAAATAAAGTGACCTTTGCTTTGAAGGGAGGCATTATCCTAAGGGGAAACTAAATGTTCAAATTTTACATTACCAACATCAAATAAGGTATTGATTTTGAAGGTATTATGTGGAGGAATTATTTTTCCCCAAGTTATTATTCTACGCATATTGAAGTCACTTTAATTTTAATATTAAAAATTTATCAATTTTTGATATGCTATATTTATTTGAACTTTTCGTTTTAGTACAAATTATGAAAAGTGATGAAAATGAACACAATAAGATAATGTGAATTATTTTTTTTCACATATCATATTCACTTAGCATATCTTCCAATTATGTAATTGGGAGGTGGTAGAACAAAATACCCATATGAATGTGTAAGTTTTTTCAAAATGATTCAATTATCAATGGTGTGGAGGGATCCTTCACAAGTCACATTTCTCCATGCCCATTTCACATTTTGCCACATTCAAATATAATACCACTTATTGATACAAGTTCATTCATAAACCTACTAACAACCAAAAGCTTAAATCTTTAATACACATGTTATATATATATATATATATATATATATATATATGATACTAGGAAGTAATGCATACTATATATTAATTATATCTTGGTTTCAAAATAAACATAATCCTATTATAAAAATTAATTCAATTATAATTTTTACTTAACAAACCAATATATGGGGCCCTATATTTTTACTCACATATTTTGTAAATTGAAAAAAAATTGTACCCCCCTAAAGCATTATCCCACTATGACAAATTACATATAATGCAATCTTTCATGCAAATATATTTATGCATATTGCTAGTGTTGTTCAATAAAAAAACGTTTTTTTAATTTTCTTGATTGAAACCAATATAATCAAAATGTAGTTATGATAGGAAAGCAATATTTAACATAACAAGATATATGGTACATTGGTGTATGGATAAGCCTTTCATTTGAATGTCCAAATCTCATTTTAATTAATTTTTAAAAATTGCACATCTTCATGGAACAAGAATTTAAAAGGACATTCCCCTCAAGAGGCATCCATGGAAGCTCCATAGTGGATGAAAATTCAACAAACTTAACAAAACATTTAAGGAACATTTCCATGGCTAAACATCTAAGGGAAGTTCCACAATGGATAAATTCAATGGACTTCCCTCCTTAGGAACACTCCTCTCAAGAACCATGTGGAGTTCCACCATGTATGAAATTCTTGCAAACTCCCCATGGGCAAACAACCTTTTGATGAGGTTAAAATTTCCTTGAGGAGGCAATAGGAAAGTTCCACCAAGGATGGAAATTTCAAGAATTTTCTTCAAGGAAAGCTCTTGAAAGAAACTTCCCTAACAAGGCATCCAAAAGCATTCCACCATGGATGGGAATCTAATGAACTTCCCATGGGCAAAACATCCAATGAACATTTCCTTGGGGAGGCTTGTGGCAAAGTTTGACCATGGGGTGAAAATATGATATGGGTGACTTTTTTAGGGTTCTTTTCACCTTTCCCTCACAGTACTTGATCACTGAAGAATATTTAAGCTTAGAGAACATAATTTTATCATATCATGTTTAATAATCAATAATTATTGACAAAAGACAATTTAATGATCGATATATGAATAGGACTCACATTGTTGAGTCCTATTCATATATTGATTAAAGCAAGTTGAAGCCAAATGGTGCTATGACTTAAGGGTGAATGCATGAATGAGTTGATCAATTTTGGTGCATGTCAACATTCACAAAGTCCATTTTACAATGTTAAATTAGTAATCAATTTTATTTTCATGTGTTACATGGGAATTATGTGATAGATATTAACTTATAAAGTCCATGTAAATGGTGGCTTTTGTAGGGATCTTCAAAACATAGGCTTTCGGGGGAATTGTTTTGAAAAAAGAATGAATTAAAGTCAATTTTTTACCATTTAAAAGTTCATGATTTTTTGTAAGATTTCTTCCAAAGGACTTCATTTTTTTTTAAAATTGTGATTTAAGAAAAAACACATGAAGTCCTTTAAAACATTCCTAGACCAAATAACCCAAAAAACCACACAAACACATTGTTATTTGGACAATCCATGTATTACAACTTCTAATGTCCACCCATGTAACTTTTAAGGATGTTTTTTTAGAATATGATTACATTTGTATCTTCATATTCAAGTTGATAATTTGAAACTAAATTCAATTAAACAAAAGATTGATTTTGATACACCTCAAAATGGTTATGAACATGTTTTTGCATCAAACTATAGTATGAAATCCCAATTGATCCACATGTTCATGCATTCACCTTTAATAATAAGAAACCTAAACTCATTTGACTCACACAACCCAAACCCTTGGGAGGAGCACCACTCTCCTTTGTATAATATACCTTGTGGTTGTTGGTGGGGATTACATAAAAGTGGCAAAAATTCCCCAAGTCTTCCAAATGGGAATCCCAAAACTACCAAATTGTGAGTTCCCTTACTTTAAACTCATAAGTCATACATAAAAACTTTGATTGAGGAGTTTCAATGAAAAAAGTTGTAGCTTTAAATAATTCTTTTCAACTATCAATCAAAGGTCATTTAACTTTTATTTCCTAGGTATTAATAGTCAAAAACCAAACTACCAATTTGACTCCCTATGATTCTTTAGGTCATAACTTATATGTAAATCTTCAAATGGATATGTGAGGACAATTTCATTATTTAAGCTTGAATAACTTTTCAATGGTATATAAAGAAGGTTCAATTGAAAAGGTATAAAAAAGGCTCAATTTCAACAAGGTTTGTTATCTACATTTTTTTTCGAAAGATTCAAAACACTTTGGGACTCCAACTCCCAATGTGATCACTTGGGAGTGTTTGGTATTCACCTCCTTATAATTCTTTCGCACTTGTATAAATGTACATGGATCCTAGGACATTCTCTTGACCCACATCCTATCTCATGGCCTTAACTTTAGTTGTGAGCCTAAGTCTAAAGTCACAACAATTTTCATTTGTTTCCCACTTCTTCTTTTGTTTTTGTTTTTATGTAACAATACCATCAAAAGTATCTAGAGGTTATTCATGAATATTTGGCTAATTACCACTAGCGAATAGGACTACATACATTGGGTGGGTTTTCTTATTTGTTTTGGTTTATGTATGTAGTTTTTTAAGTTGTATTTTTTGGTTAATCATGCAAGCAATGGTTATTAAGGATCTAGAATGTAATTGTTGGGCCCTTTGTTTAAAGCTATTTAGATTGCACAATGGATGTAAATATGCAAAAATCAACCCCATTTCATGTCATAATTGATGATCCCTATGAAGCTGCTACAACTTTCCCATGGGAACTTCATCCATTTAAATTTTGAATGTTTTAATGCTTATTCACCATCTTAAGCACATATTTTGAGTTATGGTAGTTTTTTTACTCAAATAATTGTTGATAGCAAATAATTGATTTCCATTCTTAGTTAATGTATATCTTAATTTGACACATCCATAGCACTTTAAATTGCTAAAAATGGACAAGAAACAACGAAGATAAGAAGTTTAGAAATAAAATGTCATTTTCTTAAAAACACATTATGTGATTTCAACATGCTTTGTGTTTCTTCTATGTTGTTTTTGCTTCTAAAGTTGAAACGTAATATAAAGCTTACCTTGGCATTCCCATTATGTTTTATATGACACAATTAAACAAAAATAATAAAGATCCAAAATTGTTTAGTCACTAGTCAACAATAGGTAATGAATAATTCTATGTTAATATAGTTTATATCTACTAAGTATATTAGCTATTATAATTCATAATAATTATTAAATAATAATTTATTGACTATTAATCTAAAATATAAATATTAATTTATACTATAAATGATAATAATATTGTTAAATCATACTATGGAAGCTAATTGTTAATTATTAACTTTTAGTTATGCTAAACTAGGTTATGGTAGCCTAGCCTATAATAATAATATATTTAGTAGTACAAAGATCCAATATAGTAATTGTAAAGTAGTTGCAAGGAAATTAATAATGAATGTTTCATTTATTATAGTTGTATTATAGTTGTCATATGTGATTTTGATGCAACTTGTTAACAAAGTTGGACATGGTTGATCAAAACTGAATATACGATGCGTGCATTCATCTATATATGGGTCCATTTTGAAACTAATATACAACTATAATAAAGTTCCACAAAAAATTTATTTGACAATTTATTTTTTTATTTTTCGTATTTCCAAGATATTATTATATCATAGTTACAATTTAGTTGTTTCAAAGCTCTAATTACAAGGTAGTGAAATTTATGTGAAATTTTTTTTTCATAATGTTTGAAATGTCTTCCAATTCCACCATTATTTTTTCATTCATCTTCATATCACTTCCAACTCCAGAATTTTACCTTTAGCATGTTTGAGTTTCTTGGAAATGTTATACTTTGGTTCCTCTCTATATTTGATTTATGCCTTAAGCTCATTAACATGTCCTCCTTTGCTTTCATATTTTCACTTTTCAACTTTCTATTCTAAATCACCAATACCAGGAATGTCGTTTGGTGAACAATTGAATGTGAGTAAATGAATATGGGCACAAGGAATATTCATTAGCATATTCCATCCACATCATAAGAATATTCTTTGATAACCTAACCAAAATAGTTTTTGACAAATTCGAATATTATTCAATGTCATGAAAACATTTGAATATTTTTTACCAATTCCAAATATTTTGTCACATCAACTTTAGTGTCAATATCTAGGTTAATGTCAAACAACATTATTGGTAGATGTGAATTTAATTCTTATAGAATGTTTCGCACTATTATAACAACATATTTTGATTTCACATGCATACATTCATTGTTTTTGCCTTAATTCTCAACATATTTAACATAACCATTCATTAAAACACCATATTCACGGTTATTTCATATAATTAGAATCTACATTGCAAAATACATTGTAAAAAAACTCCAAAAACAAAATCACAAATTAGTTCATCGTATTTTAATACTCCAAACAATTCACACAACAATATGAACATAGAATTACTGTAGAAGTCTATGCTTTTCTGTATTATTGTAAACATAAATCAAAATATAGTAGAATCCCATGTTTTGTTGAAAAAAATCCAAAACAACAAATTAAATATGTGGTATATCAAAATAGAATCTATGGTTTTCTACCAACAAGTACCTATCGTTCCTCCTACTCTTTCCCAAACTCTATGTCTAATAATCTCTTATGTTTTTCAAAACTCTTTCCTTTTGAATTGTCCCAAGTCACATCACCATGATAAAAAAACAACAAGAATTCAAAATGAAAACTAACAAAATTCCCTGATTAGTCCTTATCTTAAATGCTTTGTTCATCCAAAATCATGTACTCATCCTACCACCTTAATATTACCCCCTTTGTACTTTGGATTTTGTAAATCCTTATAAAATGAAAAAAATGAAATGAAAGTATTCAATATCCTTGTAAACACATGTCTTCCCTATTACAATTATGTAATTTCAATTTGTACAAGAACCAATGGTTCTTTATCTACTTCTGGTTCTACAGTTCCAATCTCCTCCCCCACTAAATCAGTATCTGATTCTATTTCCATTATTGTTGTTGCTAAAATAACTTCCACCTTTTCTTGTTTTTGAATTCTCTATGGTTTTTCTTCTTCCTGACCCCCTCCTTTAAGGTCATGTGGTTTTTCTAGCTATACCTTTTATTCTTAAACTGCTCCACTTTTGAGGTCATGTGGTTCCTTAATCTACATTTCCTCCTCTGATGTTGTTCCACTAAGCCTTGCTTCATTCTCCTCGTCTTAGCCTGATACCTTTGTACTTATTGGACTCCCATGGATGAAATTTGAATTTTTTTTTTGATAAGCTTCCAACTTCTATTTCAAAATATTTTCATCAGCTCTATGTTGAGCTAGATTATTCTCCATCTCCTTTGTAAAATATTCCTCTACAACTTCCCACCATTCCTCATATTTTTCTTCAAAATCTTTGATTTTGTTTTTCATCCTCATTAGGGTATAGTACTACAACATATGTTCATAGTCTTTTAATTTTTTCTTGACATTAGTTGGATCCAAACTTTTCGTATGTTCTTGTGCCATCCCCAGCTATGTTTATAAGTGTTACAAATTCCTTTGATACTCCTTGTCCTCCATTAACTTTTATATTTCTGCCTTTGCTATCTTTTTATAATATCCTTAGATTGCAACAAAGACAAGTTCTTCATATTTATCAATTCCAAATTTGTTAAAACATTATCCTTTTCCTTCTTTTCCTTAGTTAATGCTTTCATATGATTATCCAAAGCTTCATGTTATTTCTTATGAAGAAACAATGCTTCTATCCACTTCCTCTCAATGGTTTCCCAATTTTTAGCCTTATGTTTAAAATTTTACATTTCTTCTTCATGCGATTTCAACCATGTTGTGCTACACACGAACTCTTCATTTTCATCCTACAATTTCTCAATGAACACTTCAATCTTTTGTTTAGCCTCTAGTTTGTTCTTCCTCCAGATGTTTACATTATGTTTATACCCCTCCTAGATGTCTCTCTCTTTATCCAATTTCTTTTGTAACATTTCCTTCTCCTTCTCCCCCACGATCAATTTATTTTTTAAAGTGTTTACCACCATAATCAAATTCCCCATATTTAGACTCACAATTGCCATGGTTTGAAATAACTCAGTTGCCTTATTTGCTTTCATTACTTTTGCAGCTACCTCCTCCACAAACTTTGGTGTACTTTTTTGTGTTGTAGGATTTCCAAATCCTTTTGTAAATGATCGCAACTCCTACACCATTATATTCCCTAGTTCAAATTCAAATGGGGACCCTTCTGCATATTCTAGTCTACTAGGTGGTACCTATAGTTCTGCTGGTTTGAACTCTTCAGAAGCAGGTTGTGTCACCACTCTTTTTGTCTATTGTTTAGTAAGTTGTAGACCTTCCTATATGTGTTGTTGTTGTTGCAAATGTTGTTCCAAATGGTACAAATGTTGTGGACTTGTAATGGTCTCCATCCATTCTTCATAAACATTTGCATCAAAATGCAGATGTTCTTCACCCCCTAGAACTCTTGTGTCATGTTCCTCCTTAACTTCTTACCATCACTCCCTCAATTATCTCTCATGTGGAGATTCCATCTATGGTATCTTTGTAGTCTCTAATTGCTTATACTATTGTTAGCACTACAGATGGTTCCATTCTACCTTTCATCATTTTATGTGCCTTTAGATCCATGCTCTCTTATTCCCTCTTCACTTCTGAACCTGAGGATCTTCCTTCCTCAACTATGTTCTTCCACTTAAGAACATTTCTAAGAGAGTCTACTACATCTTTCTTTATGTTCTTTTGTGTTGTTTACATATCCTCCCTATTTTTTTAACCTTGGCCGATGGTTTTTGTCGATTCTCCTTTTGATACATAAAAAAATATCGAAAGATTTTTGCCAATACTAAGGCAAATTGACATGTATCTTTCTTATCCCCCTTATTATCATTAACATACTTATACCACTAATCCAACTCACTACACGGACTACTAAATATAATTTGTGCCCAATCTACCTTCTACCCCTTTTCTACTCTTACCAATGTAATAACATTCTTCTTATTAAAATATTAAACCTTCTCCCTCTAATAAATGACAAGTATAATGGTGGGATATTTGATAGAATATGGTAGACTCAGACTCTTTGTCATAGTTATTTGTTGATTACATACACCTTATCCTTATGCCCAAAGTAGATATCTACGCCCTTGATCACAAATGTGTTAATAAATTCTAACATTACATAAAACATTTGTGCTTGCCACCCCATTTAGAAACAAAGTAACCAATCTTGCTTTAGAAGCCCAATCTTCTTCCTCATCAATTTCCTTCTAGTTCTCCATTTGCTTACCATTATTGTCATAATTTTGTTTCATCTATGTCCACGTGAATCACTCAAGGTATGGAATGTTAATACCTTTTCTCTAGAAATGTAGCTCTATCCAGTATTGTGTGTCTTCTTTTTTTTATAGCTTCCGATTCATGCTACTCCATCTCCATTGCCATTCGTTGTGCTTCCACCATCATTGCATTTATGTGGTTTGCCATACTTCCAACTACACTTTTGTGTATAGTTGTTCTTTCGCCACACTTCAAATGAACATTAGATCTACGGATGTAGCTCCTAGTCTTATTTGCTTTCTTACATGCCAACGTTGTCTACTTTTACACAAAAATTCAACTATAGATGTTCTAGTTGTACAATGTTTTGAATTATCATCTTTGCAAACTACATCTTTTCATTATACACCTTCCCTTGTGCACATTCCAAAGATGATGATGAATGCGACAATGACCTTATAGGCAACGGTTGAATATTCAACACACCTTCTCTATCTACTCTTTTTAACTCCTCTTCTACTTTTGTTTTTCTCAACAATTCCGCTTCCTCCTCTTGCCTTTGTGTATGCTCACTCCTTTGTGCTTCCTTTTCCCTTGCTATTTTCTACAATTTTTCAATGGCAATTTGTGCACTCATGCTATTATGAATTCCAAAACTTTGAAAACACACATAACTTCTAACAACAAATGTAAATTGCTTTCAACGATTACCATGTTTTTTTGTCCTTGAACATCCCGCCTATCACATTCCTTTTTTTACCTACATGCCTTTTTTTATATTAATGCATGATCCTCAAAATTAATACGACCCATCATTACAAGTGTATGTGTCTTTTGTATAGCCATGTGGAAGCACTTCACGTCATCATTATGAATGGATGTTGCAAATTTCATCTTTCAATTACTCCACCTCTTTAATCTCCTTTCATTAATTATATTCAGTCCACCTTGCTCACCACGCACACCTTCTACTGACTATGCCCACTTATTTACTAATTGTGTCAACTCATCTACTGACTTTAAGAACACATATGTTGAGTGTACTAATTATTTTGTTGACTATGGCAACAAATTTGACGATTGCATGAATATGCTTGATGATTAAGTGAATATTGTTGTTGACTCAGCTAATACTCCTCACATATCATCTTCATATCTCTAGATCCCAAATCCTTCACTTTTGTAGTTATTATTCATTAATTTATTATTCATTTGTAAATAAAAAATCAACAAAGTGTTCATCACAAGATCTTGGATCTATTTTTCATCTTTAGCATTATTAATCAGTGGTTTCAGTATTTCATAGTCTTCATTGTCCTCTTTCATATTAAAATTCTCTACTTGAATTCCACCTACATTTTGTTCCCAATATAATGGCATTTGTTGTTCTTGTTTCTAAACTTCAAATTCCATGTACTTATAAGGTTTGAACTTATTGACATTGACCAACACATGGTTAGTTTCAAACTTTTCAATGGTCACCAATAACATTATGTTATTTGGCAACACATATTGTATTTTATATGGTCCAAACCATTTCTTACTAAACTTCCCTAGGTGTCGTAACCCTAGTCTTGGGCTCACGACCAAAGCAATGGCTTGTGAAGTTGCAAGCCAAAGGTGAAGCCTGAGAGTCACATGTCATGCTCTTGAGAGTGTGGGAGAGTGTGAGGGAATGAACCCTCACACTCCCAAGTGAACTCCCACTTTGCGAATTGAAGTCTCAATGGACTTCCGAATTTTTAGAAAGCGATTTCAAGAGTCAAAACCCATTGGATTGAATAATTCCTTATATCATTGAAAAGCTCTTGGAATGTAGATGTCTAAAATGGGCTTGCATGTCCCATTTGGGTACTTAAAACAAGTTATGGCCAAAAGAAAAGTCAATTTAACTCCTAACCACTAAAAGTCAAGAATCACCCTGATTTCCTTACATACAAGTTTTGTGCCATGTATCATTGGAAAGCTTTCAACAAGGGCTACAACTTTGCTGCAAACCTCACCTCAATCAGACGTCTACACACAAAGTTATGGGACTCCAAAATCACGAGAGTCCCAATTTTGGGAATTTCGGGATTCCCATTTGGGAGTCCTAGGACAAAATGACATTTGGGTGCTGGTCTCATGGCCAAGCATAGATAATACTATAAAGGGGAAGGTGGTGGCTTCCTCCAAGTCCAGGCTATGGTGAATTGTGTGAGTTCGTGTTTGCCTGTGGCTCGTCCTTGCACCAAAAGTGATCCAGTTACGAACTAATTAGCTCATTGTTTGGTTTGTGCAAGTCCGTGTGAATAATTGAATTGTGTGTCAATCTGCCTAATCCCAATCCCAGAGCTCCGGCATGCCCTTCTACCCCCAAAGTGTTGTGAGCCAAGGAACGCACTCCAATTCCTTCTTCTTTTGTTGTCTTCACCTTTGGACTCATTGTTGAGTCCATCAAAGAGCTTGGGGGTGCGTTAATAGGTGTGACTCATTGCCCTTTGGAAACCATAGAACATAATCACCAAAATTAAACTATTTTTTTAGATTCTTTTATTGAATCCATAATGTTCTATTCCATTGTTGAATTATTTTAGCTTCTGTAACCTACATTTTAGGTTCATGCAACTTTTCCAAATTTATAATTCTACTAGTTAAAACTCTCACTAGAATATTGTTTTTCTCATTTCCACCAACATTTACGATTATGTACTCTATGGGCATCAATGGATGTAATCCATACATTAATTAATATGGTGTATACCCTATTGTTATTTTGTATGCAATTATGTATGAAAATAACACTATAAACATATGTTCATCCCAATCTGTTCTATTTTCATTGACTAACTTGGTCAATAGTGTCCCAAGTACCTTATTAATATATTTAGCCTGCCCATTCCTTTCAAGATAATAAGTTGTAGAACTCACATGTTTCAATAAAAAATGATTTGTCAAAATATTTGATGGCATCATTAATGAAATGAACTCCTTAATTTGTGACTATAGTCAAAGGACATCCAAACTTGGTTAATATGCACTCATACAAAAAAGTTGTTGTGACTGTTGCAATGTTAATTCTCAATGTTCTTGCTTCCACCCACTTAGTAGCATAATCTGTGGCAACAAGAATATATTTATTCCTTGTATATCTTCATGCCAACTTAATTGGCCCCACAAAATCAAGTCCCCATTTCAAAAATGGTTCCTCTAGAAAACTTGTGACCAATTTTGTAAGATTTTGAGTTGCCAATCCTCTTGTTCTTTGACATGCATCACAAGATTTGTAGTAATCATGCACATCTTTGTACATAGTTCGCCACCAATATCCAACATCCAATATCTTCCTATGCATTATTTCAATTGCAAAATGCCCTCTTATGGGTACTTCATGTAGTTCTTTCATCACCATCTATGCTTTTGTTGGTGGCGAACATTGTTGTAGTTTGTTGTCTTGGTCCATTATGTACAATTCACCATTCGTTAATGTGAAAGGCTTTGCTCTCCTAACCAACTTCTACTTCTACTGCATCAATAACGTGCCCTCAATCTATCATTTTTCAAAAAAAAATTTACATCATTTAGCCATTCAAGCTTTATGTAAAACAAACTTGCATCCATGGTTTGATTAGGCACACATGTGGGTTTAGTAATATCTGGTAGTCTTGACAATGCATTTGTAACTACATGAGTTTTGGTTGGCTTATACACTATTGTGAAATCATATTTTAGAAACAATAACAACCATCTAGCTATTATCCTTGAAACTTGTGGTTTGTTGACCAAATAGACCAATGCCATATGATCTACATGAAAAACAAACTTATTGCCTATAAAATAATGTTTGAACTTGTGCAAAGTAAAAACCATTGTTAAAACCTCTCTCTCGGTTGTGCTATAATTTTGTTTTACTTTGTTCAAAAGCCTAGAAGCATACACTATTAGTTGATCACTCTTCCTTATTACGTTATGAGACATCATAGCCCCCACAATTAACAAGGATGCATATGTATGAACATGAAATTCCACCTGCCAGTTTGGTGATGTCAATATTAATGCTTCAATATACTTGTGTTTAATCAATTCCCAGGCCTTTTGACATTCCTCAATCCAAAGAAAAGTCTTTATCTTTTTGGTCAATTTAGTGTAGGTGCCATAATAGCAACAAAGTTTTTGATAAAACATCTATAAAATTGTGCCATCCCATTAAATACTTGAATTTGCTAAGGATTCTTAGGTGGTGACATGTTTACTATTGCTTGTATTTCTTTGGATCTAGTAGTTTCCTTTCTTTGGAAACAACAAAACCCAATATCATCCCTGAAAATACCATAAATGCACATTTGTCTAAATTCAAACTAATGCCATATTTTTTGCACTTTTCAAAACATGGCCTTAGCTTTTGTAGATGACTCTGCATATCATTATATAATATTAAATCATCCAAAAATATCTTCATAAAATTGTCCAAATACTTTCTAAATGTTTTGGTAACGATTTTCTTATATGTTGGAGGTCCATTTTTAACTCCAAATGGCATCACCTTCGATATAAAAGTCCTTCAACCTATAACAAATGCAATTTTGTATCTGTCCTCTAGAGCTATAGAAACTTGATGATATCCTGAATATCCATCTAAGAAAGAATATGCATGATACCCTACTACTATGTTCAAAACTTCATTTGTGAAAGGTAATGGGTATGGATCCCTTTTTGTGGCTACATTTAGTGTTTTGAAATTTATATAGATTCTCAACTTGTCATTTTTCTTTAGTATTATTACTATGGGTGACATCCACGTAGCTTCCTTTACAAATTCAATGAATCTAGTTGCTAACAACTTATCTATATGTTGTTTGACTACTATAACATAGTTTGGATTTAATATGTACTTGGCCTGATGTGTTAATGGTATAATAGCGCCCAACTCAATTTTTTGATGTGCTATCTTTAATGGAATTCTTTTCAAATCTTTGTATGTCCATGCAAAAACATCCTTGAATTCATTCAATAGCTGCTCCACTTCCAACACCTTGCATGTTTCCAATTATGCATTAATCTTCACCATTTGTGGTTTTGCATGAGTTCCCATATTGAGTTTCATCAATTATTGATCATCAGTTAATGTCCATCTAGCTATTTACAATTCATGTGCTTCAATTTTTATTGGAGTTTCATCCATTGCAACACCCTTTGGTTGATGTCTATAGTATGTTTCCAAATACACCTTATCTTCCAAAGCTACTTTTGGCTCATATATGTTGCCAAGTATCTTCTTTTCTATAGTTTGTACTCCATATCCCAATTCTAAAATACTAATCTTCACATATGTATCCATGATCTCCATATCTATGGTTTTCATAAATTGAATTGTCTCAAGTAAATTGATTGTACATGTGGAAAATAATTTTAGCTATGTAGCAAAGATGAAATCTTCTTTTTCATATGTGATGCCATTCTGATAATCGTAGCACAATAACATTTCCAATTTTGTTATTTCACTTCCCAAATGTTTAGTGATAGTAATTGTTCTGATTATCCCATTCCCTTGTATGGTAATAATGTTACTTCCCCGATCATGTGCCATTTAAAACCTTCAACCATGGTCTCCCCAGCAACATGGAATAACTAGAATCTACCACACTATTTTGAAGTACAGTAACCATAGTTATATAAAAAATGCCATGAATATTTATCTTCATATTATGATCAACCCCAATAGTTTTGTGGTTGTTTGATATGCCATCTTTAGATTATATGGTGCATGTTTAGGCTTTGGAAGCCCTAACCTCGATCTTAATTGTTTTGTGATAATATTATTTCTAGAACCTCCATTCAACAACACATCCTCTATTGTATTGTTTTTAATATGTACTTGGATAATTGCCATATGACTGTCCATTACTACAATAGTTGTCCTTACCTTTGGTACTAAAGAACCAACTTGTTTATCTATGGTTACTATACTTAAATTTTGAGTTTTCTTTAATTTTAATTTTTTCCAAAGATATTTCTTTAAGTCATGAACTATTTTAAGCAATTATCCCAAGTTCAAAGTATAACTTGTTTCTAACATTCGATTACCAATATTTAGAAAAATCTTTTTTACTATGATATGTTTCTCTTGTGAATTCACTACTTCCTATGATTTATATGCTTCCATAGGAATAGTATGTGGCATACACAGCTAGGTTATGTTCCATCCCTCCATGGATGTGGATGGCCCTTCTATTTGGGTTTATGTTTTCTGAATCTGTTGAATTCTCTCCACCATTGATTTCTTCAACCATTCTTCTTTCCCCTAATCAACAATACTCTTCTCTTTTCTTGGTTTTCTATCCTTGAACACCTATTGTTTAGTTACTTTATTTTTTGTGGTAACATTAACATCCACCACATTTACATTTGCAATGATTGTTTGTGTATCAGCAACAAGTTGAACTATCTTATTACCATAGATTTCCCATGAAACATTTTTTGCATTTCAATCAACAAACTTTGGACAATCTGTCATTTTATGTCTATTCAAACCACATATGTGGCATGCATATGAAGATGTCTTTTGTGGTTTATGACTTGGTTGTGTTACCTCTATGGTTACCACTATGGTTTGTTTTTTCTTCTTTTAGCATGTCTCCACATTGTGGTTAATCATCCCAGAATTTGTGCAATGTTTGTCAGTTTTCCTTGTATTACTTTGTGTTTTTGTTGGTGTTATTTGTTTGGTACCATGTGGTATTGACAATGCACTCCTTGTTTCTACAATAGTCATGCCTTCTTCACACAACATTGCTGCCTCCTTATGTTGTTGTAGTGTTGACCATTTCATCCTTGTAGTCATAATTATGAGGTATGATTGGAAACCCATTCTAAACATAGTAGTCAAAAAATTGTTTATGGTTGGTACTTGTAAACCATGAACCAACTTTTGAATCCACTCATAGTAAACCTTCGCCTTTTTACTACAAAATTGAACACTCTGACATGAGCATCGGGGTTAACATCTTTTTTTAAAATCATGATACTTAAGAGCTACCCTATTTGGCCTAACACAATGGCCAACTTTGTGATCAGGAATTTGTGTATTTACAACAGATGGTTATTGATATCCTTTTCTTGGATTTGTTCCATTGGCACTTTTGTACCTTCCAATAGTCATTGAGTTCATTTGTGGTCAATTTATAGTTTGTTCACATGAATAATCATTATCAAATTGGTAAACACCATTTAAGGTGTGCCAATAATTCTAGTAGTGGCCATTGGTAGTGCTGAATTTTGACTCAAATTCCTTCCTGTTGAGACTCCACCCAATCCATTATCCAATTTTGCTACAAATCCAATTAATATTCCCCTTCTAACAACATCTATATTGGGCATAATAACCATTTCCATTATTGCGGTTGTTATACCCACATCAAGTGATTAAGTACCTCCTACTCAAGCATGTTGCCTTCGGGTTTTAACAATTGCTGCTTCTAACATTATTGGTGGAGCTATGTTGATTCAAGATCAACAATGTTCCAATCTGTGGGTACCCATTGGTATCCTTTATAGTGTAGAATGTGGATGTGAATAACCCTTTAGTTTTCTATTCTTGGTCTAAATAAATGGATGAATATGTCAATTTTGTGGTCCCAATTGGCTTCCTAGCTCCATGCTTCTCAATCTATTCTAGACTATAAAAGAATTTGGTTCCTATTCATGTGGTTGATCCATTAATGCTCCTGCCACATTCTATAACTCCACATGTCTAACAATACATGTTCTGATGTGAGAAAACACAAAAGGACAATCCATGATTACATGTCCTTCTTCCTCACAAAATGCACAAACCCTTGAAAGTAATATGACCATCTCCAAATCCACAAATTCATGATCCCATGTTTTGGTTGTGTACCTTGTTTGATCCAACTATGGATTCCCCTCATGTGAGTATTATTGCGATACTTCATCCAACACATTCACCTGTGCTTCTACATATTTAGATGTTCGTGGGTAATTTTTCTCAATCTCTTCAAACACATCAACATTGGTGTTTTCATCCACCTCCTAGTGTTCCATTAATTCATAGTAATCTAGAGATGTAAACTGATACACAAACTTGGGTTGTATACCTCCTATAACATGTTTTCCTCGGTTAGTCAATGACTATGGACTTGAGATTTCATGTGGTTGATCAAGTATTGTAGAAGTCCTTACTCCATTTTGATCTCTTCAACTATTAACCACATATTGCAGTTGAAAAGTATATTGCATCTGCTCATTCCAATGAATAGTCGACTACATTTCTTTTTGTGGAGATTATCGTCTTTAACTATGCCTTTTCTAAAGACCCCTAATCCATACTTCCCAATGTACCACCTTTTGTGGTAAAAAGGACCTATGCCCCGCAAACCTTCCTTCTGTTCTCAAAACTCGTCTATCCAACATCAAATTTCAATGTGGGTTGTTTGTAAGCCTTGCATACTCTTGTCCATTTTCAAAATTATATTTTGTTTGTCTTCTAGCGACTTGCATTGATGATTTGCTTCTAAATCCAATTGTCCTTGTCAAGTCTTAATCACCATTTGATTCATTTTGTTCCAAAATTCTTCGTCTTCAAAGCCTATAGATCTTTTATAGTCCTTACGACATCAACCACTTAGACCTTTGATACTTTCTAACATACCCCTCTAATTTCTAAATTGAAAAACAAAATTACTTGTCTAAATATTCTCTTCTATAATACAACAACAAAATTTGTAAAAAAAAAACCTTCTTGCTACTGAAAAAAAACATAGAAAAAAAATTCCTCACAAGATGCTTGCCCAATGGTAGATGTGAAATTTAATTCCTATAAAATAATTCACACTACTATAACAACATATTTGCATTTCACATGCATACATTCATTGTTTATGCCTTAATTCTCAACATATTTAGCATTGCAATTCATTAAAACACTAGATTCATGGTTATTTCATCTAATTAGAATTTACACTTCAAAATACATTGTAAAAAAAAAACTCCATAAACAAAATCACAATTTGTTTCATCATATTTTGATACTACAAACAATTCACATGACAATATGAACATAAAGTTCATTATGGAAGTTTGTATTTTTCTATATTATTGCAAACATGAATAAAAATACAATAGAATCCCATGTTTTGTTGAAAAAAATCTAAAACAACAAATTAAATCAATGGTATATCAAAACAAAATCTCTAGTTTTCTACCACAAGTGCCTACAACTCCTCCTACTATTTCCCAAAATTTATGTTTAAGAATTTATTGTGTTTTCTAAAACTCTCTCCTTTTGAAATGTCCCAAATCACATCACCATGATAAAATAACAACAAAAATTCAAAATTCAAACTACCAAAGTTCCCTAATCAATCCCTATCCTAAATGCATTGTTCATCCAAAATCATGTACTCATCTTATCCCTTTAACAACTATTATGGATTTCATGCAATGGTTTCCAAAGTTTTCAAATTTGGGTTAGGTGGGGTTAATAAAGCACTAAAATATTTTTGACTGCATGTTATCCCACAAAATCTAAAGGAAAAAAGTTTTTTTAACAAAGTTGTTCACCCACTCATTCACTTACTTTGGTCTTTTCAAGATACTTGCGACACAAGTCATCATACGGTGACACAAAATTCCACTCATAGATCTCATGTTCTTACATTTCATGTGAGAGGTTGTGAAATTAAATTCAGTTTAAAAAAATGTTTGGAAATCAAACAATTGTTGGCAAACATGAAATATAGTAAAGATTCATCATAAAGAATGTACGAATGTACATTTGTCCTATTCAAAACACTGATGACTTTCCAAATCTAAAAACATTTGATTGCTTGTTGATAAGTGGAAAGGATGTACATTGTGCAAATAGAAAATGTATGACATTGTTAAAAGGAATGAGAGATAATTACCAAAATTGCCAAAGCATTAAATAATGAAAGATTATAAAAAAATTGAATCTTGCAAAAATGATCTCAAAAGAGATAAGGGATAAAGTTGTAGGTGATTCACAATTATAAGAAGGCAAGAAAATAGATTAGTACTCCAAACACATAACAAGATATCTAGTTCTTACAAATTTACAACTTTAGTTTGACATTAATTTCTAAATATATATTTTAACTTGAATCAAATAGCCTAAAATATCTTAAGGTATAATAACCTAAAATAACATGAAGTTTAACGTAGAATAAAATAGGGTGTGTAGAATAGCTAAAAATCGCTTAAAATAAAATAATGGGAGGTGCAATAATATATAATGGCTAAAAATAGCCTAGGGTAAAATAACTTAAAGTAACTTAGTGTGGAATAACTCATAATGACCGAGAATATTTAAAAGTAAAATAATTTTAAATAACTTAAGGTGGAATAACATAGAAATCATTTTAAAAACCTCTAATAGTTGAAAATAACTTAAGGTACAATAGCCTAAAATAACCTACAATGAAATAACCTAAAATAACTTAAAATTTTTAAAAAAAACCTAAGATGAAATAACTTTGAATAAACAATAATAGCCTAAAGTAAATATCCTAAAATAACTTAAGGTGAAATAACATATAATAACAAAAAAATAAATAGAATTACCTAGGGTGAAATAATTAAAATGTCATAAGGTAATATAACTTATGATATAACTTAAAGTACAATAACCTAAAGTATTAAAAGAACAACATAGGAAAATTTATTATTATAATGAATTGCTTTAATTAATAATGAATTATGTTAATGTAATAGTGAAAGATGTTAACTACATAGTGATTTTATAGTGACATAACTTCAGCCAAAATGAAATGAATAAGATCGGGCGAACATATTTCATTTCAAAAGACCCATAGTGATTGAAACTATTAAATTACACATAGAATTATCACAATGTCTAGGCGTTTGTGTGGATGTTACGCATCCATTTAGACACTAATGTTGTCTCACGTCATGTCAAAATGCAATCAACCTAAGTCAACTTAGTGTTAATGTAAGTCTAGGGGACAATTATGGGTGACTAAAAATCATATCATTTGGTCAAATTGTGAACCATGTGGGAATCAAAAAAAAATTCAATCACCAAAAAATTTCAGTGATTGATTTTTGTTTCAAATGGTGACAAATGTTTTTGGGCAACAATCAATTCTTTTGGGGTGGAAAGTAAAAAATTTAGTCATTAGATCAATGATGGGAGTTAAACTATCATCCATTAGATGATCAATTTTTTTTGAATGGCGACCAAAAAATTTCCAAGAAGTGTTTGAAAATTCGATTGCCAAATTTTCAGTCATTCAATCTAGTGACCAATTTTTTTTGGTTGCCCAAGTTGGCAATCGAATTGTGCAAAAAAGTAGCAACCAATATTTATTAAGTCATTGGATCAATGGTGGAAATCAAACTACTATTGATTAGATAACAAACAAAATTTGGGTAATGACCAATTTTTTTTCAAACAATGATCAAATTTCTTTTAGTCACCTGATCTAGTGATAGAATGTTTTTGGTCATACAATTTACATACACATAATTTGGGCAATTGAAAAGAAATTATCACCAAAACTAGTTTGACAAAAAAAAATTGTTCACCAAAAATAATGGTCATTGTCAGTCTTAACAAATAAAATTAACATGTTCAAACAAACACAAATGTGATGATGGATGTAATTTGGACACATCACATCAATTTTGACAACCTTGATCACACCACTCACAATAATGAACCCCCTACTCCTCAATTCGAACCCCTTTTATACCTTTTAATATTTAATAGCTATAATTGTTAATGCAATTGTTATTATTTTTCAATAGTTTTTTTAAAATTAGCTTTGCAACAAAAATCTTCTAAGTTTGGTTATCAACATTTTAGTTAGCTTTGTTATAATAAGTACTACTTTAATTATCTATGCGAATTATCTTGCATTTCCTAATAACGTCTTCATGTTCAACATCATTTCAACCCTCACCCACAAATTGAGAATCATGCAAATACACAATTTAAAATAGAATATTTGAAACTTGTTTATCATATGACCACATACTTTATTGATAATAAAGAATGCAAGCTATTGTCAAAACCAATATATTGTTGGTAACTAGTTTGTCAAACTATTTAAATCATAACACAATGAACTACAAGGACAAATGAGCTCCAATACCTTATTTGTTCAAGCATATGATGTTGTTTGGCACTTGTGAATTGACAAATTGTTTTTGTCATGTTTCGTACCATTCACATATTCCACAACAATTCAACATAATCAAAGGATTGTTCACATGAAGGTGTGTTGCAAATTTTCGGTTAAAACTTTCACAACCTAGGTCCCAAGGGGGGACACTTAATGTAAAGTTTGGGATCTACGTGCGTCAAACAACCATTTTTAGGGGGGGTATTAGATAGTTGTCCAACCTATTTTTTATCATCCTATTATTATGCAATTTTCTAATATATACATATTAAAGCCACCTTATAATAATTATTATCCATTATTTCAAATTATTACATACCCTATATTATAGTTAAATTGACTATTTGAATAAAATGTACCTTATTTTTTAACTAATTAACTTATAAATTTTACCCAACAACCAATATATTGCACGTTATATTTTTATTCGTGTATTTTCTACTTTTAAAAACTAGTGTCCCCTTCGGCACCTAGGTACATATATATGATCAAGTTCAAAAAAGATCAATGTAGGATTTACCACTGCCCTTGGGGATTTAGTGTAGGATGAAGAGGGGATTTTGGGGGGATTTGATCAGGAGATATAAGAGGGAAAGGGGGTGTTAGTAGGTTCAAGTGAAATGGAATGAAGAATTAGGAAATTGTTCATGGTTAAAGAAAAAAATTCTTATGTTTTCCTTCTTGACTTGTGTGGTTCTTTTGGTGTGTTTTAAAGCAACATATTGTCTTGGGTATGATGTTACAATGGTAGTTGTAAAGAATAACTTTTTTTTGTGTGTTTGTGAAATCTATTTGCCCAAAATGGTTTAGGTTACCCCTTGTTGGGTAATGTAATAGCAACCACGATCTTTTTTTCCTTATCATCGAGGAGATTAGGTGCATCCAATTAGACACATGTGATAGGTTTTTTTCATGTGACATTTGTAATGAAGTTTGGTAGTGTATCATTAAAGGTTCACAAGAACCTCCAAAATCAATTGTTGAGCGACAATTCATTATCATATCAAAATTCATTAATCAATGAGAGTGTGACATTGGTGGCCTTGGCAAATGAATTGTATGTTGCACACATTAAAAAACAACCTATTCAAATATGTAGGTTAACATAAAAGGCTCAAGATATTTAAGGCCAATAATAAAGTTATCTAAACATTTGCCTAATTCTAATTTACTTTTAACATTGGAAAATAAGTAATGTGCAAGTAGCGCACACTTAACCAGTTGTTAAGAAAGGTAAAAATAACATGGACAACAAGTATTGCACAAATAATAACATGTTACATCAAGTACAATCCATTTGAAACCTAAATGTCCAAACTACATTTTGTAATGCAACAATACAATTACAAAATTCCTATTAAACTCACAACTCTACAAAAATATGACCATCAAAACTTTTCAAATTGGTTTTCACAAATTTGATAATGCACCAAATTTGTTCACAATGAGCACAATAGCAATGTTTGAAAACCTCTTGATTTGCATGGAGCTAAACATCACATCAAAGGTTCAAAAACACAAATGAGAAGGAGGGAAGTTTAAACTTGGGATGCAAGTGGTGGTGGTGTAGGATTTCAAAGGTGTGGGTGATAGGAGTTTCACAATATGAAAATGGGAAGAAAATGACATCATCAAGAGGTTCACAATAATGTCAAAGCCAACTACTCCTAAAAGATGACCTAGTATTAAAACGTAGAAAGCTTGCACCGGACCTTGCATTGGAACATAAAAACCTTGTAGTGGACCAAAGAAATTTTTGAATGGTTCAATGCTTCCACCCATACTTTATTTTTTATTTTTTGGACAAGTTCCAAGGATCAACAAATGTCTACTTAAAGATGTTTATGCCTTATAGAGAACTTTACATACGAATATTGTTTTCTTTTTTATTGAAGATAAGAAACCTCTTGTTTTGACATTTTCCAAAGGGCGGGACATTTGAGGAAGTTGATGGACCTTTCCATATGCAAAGGTCTAGGATCTTAAGGTGTGAAATTCCATGTCACTAATTTAATATCACTAGCCATTCTTCCATCCACAATGCAAAGGTGATTTTTCAACTTTACACTTTAGAATTATTTTTTTAGATTACATAATAAGGAAACCTTAGGTAATGCATTCAATTTCCATGTCCTTAATGGTGATGGAGCCAAGAGGCCAACAACATTGTTATAATTTATTTATTATACAATAACACAAGGGAATAATTTATACAATTATACAACCTAGGGATTATGATTTGCAAGATATTTTGTTCTTATTCAACCACTTGGAACTTCAGTTGACAATAATGGCTATATTTTCAAAATTCAATTAAATCAATTTGTACACTTTAGTTTGGTTTAATCTAATGATTTTTTGGTGGCAAATGTTTTCCATTTTGTTATAATTTTTTTTTGCAAGCAACATGGTAAGGGAACTTTTTGAAAAAATTCCAAAAAAGTGCCACATTTCAAAGAAATTATGAAATTGCTAAGATTTTTGGAAGATTTGGGTAGATTTTTAGCTTTGTTTTTTTGAAATCATTATATTTAGCTATTAGGTTTTTGTGGTTCACCAACATGTGATAGGATTCCTAGATTTTCTATTTCCCTATTTGTCTTATAGCCAAATTTGGCTAAATCCTCTTGTGGCTAATTGCCATTTTTGGAGCAACATGAGAAAATTGAAAAATAAAACACTAGTTTGATCAATTGAATTATTGTGGACACAAATATTTTCTTTTATCAAATTAAATACTTGGTTAAAAGCACACTAATTGAACTTGTAAAATGCATAATAACTTTTTATAGTTCTTCATTAATGAATATAAACATTACTTAACATAATTCCAAATTTGTAATGACTAGAAAAATAAATAAATAAAAGTGTTAAATTTTTACCCTTGTGAATAGCCCTAAAAGATATGAAAACCCAAAGAAACCATTATATCAAAACAAAGAAAAAAGTTGAAAATTACAGTAAATCATACACATAGTTGCACAAATGAAAAATGATCACACATGATGTTTGAATAAAATGAAATTTGAATTTCATCAAAATGCAATGATATATGATTCACAAGTTCACCATTTTTGCTTCAATAATCCATTTGAACAATGCACATTAGGAAAGAGCAAACATGAAAAATGATTGCACAATTAAACATGAATTTTTTTGGAAAGTTTTTGGATAGATTACAATCTAATCAATTATGCATCTTATTTAATCATGTCACAAGGTGTATTCATGCTATTAGGAGTCATTTTTGTGTAACCACTTAATTTGTTCGAAATGTGGCTTGAAAAATGATGCATTGTTAGAATCTTGTAATTGTTTTTGCATAGGTCCTTTCATTATGTATTATGTTGTTAGAATCCAAAGTATGAGATTATAACAACAAAAGTATGGGATGCAAATGCATATTTTTTGTTTGAAACTAATGTTTTTGATATTTATAGGATTCTTAAAAAGTCTTGAATTTATTTTTTAACGACATATTTATGGGATTTTTAAAAATACACACTTATCTAATAATGTAATGCAACATTTTTTTGGACATACGAATTTAAAAAAAAATTTGATGAATGTAAATCATGGATCCAAGAACATTCTCTGTAAATGATTGATTGTGTTATACCATGTCAACTTAACAAGCTAATACACTTCTTATAAGAACTTTGTCTGTTGGGCTCTTTTGGCTCCTAATAGAATAATGCACCCCACATCATTGTCTTTCATGATTTTGTTTAAACTTATAATAAATTAAGACAAAGGCATTATGTGGGGAGCTGCTTGTTTGATATAACATCATCAGGGCATTAAATTGGGATATTTTTAGACCTACAATGAAAAAAGATATTGAATTTTGAATAATTTTTCAAATTGAAAATTCAACAAAGATCCAAATTCAAAGTCAATTAGTTGGGTAACAAGTTCATAAATGGGCCAACAACTGATGCCACACTAGTGTACCTTGGGTTTTCACAATGCCGGGGTTCTTAAGAAAAATGTAAAACCTTGCTCTCTTAAGGTTGCATTGATTTTAACATTGCTTAAAGCCCGTTGGCTGGAGTATTACCAAAATCAGGCTTGTGCTCAGCTCTTGCCTCATGTGCCCTTATTGTGGTAATGCCCCTTGCGCTCACGCTTGTGCTCAGCTCTTGCCTCATGTGTCCTTATTTTGGTAATGACCCTTGCGCTCACACTTGTGCTCAGCTCTTGCCTCATGTGCCCTTATTGTGGTAATGCCCCTTGCACTCATGCTTGTGCTCAGCTCTTGCCTCATGTGCCCTTATTTTGGTAATGCCCCTTGTGCTCACGCTTGTGCTCAGCTCTTACCTCATGTGCCCCTTATTTTGGTAATGCCCTTGCACCCAGGCTTTACACTACATTTGAAGCAATTGCAGTGAGAGCCAAATAGAATAGAAAATTGCTGATCTTACAGAGTCAAGGAGAAAAGTAAAGCCCATTTGAGTACAGTTGAAAGTATAGTGTAGCTTGCCACAATAATTTGCAAAGACCCTTGGTTTTTGTCAAACATCCCTCACATCACAACAACAGTGTTGCAATTATATGCTTGATGATAGAATGGGTGATCCTTTACTTGTAGTTCAAGGATTGTAAGCTGCAGTCACACAACAAGAGGAATATCAAACCACACTTGGTCCCACTGCCTTGACATTAACTCTCTCTCTCTCTCTCTCTCAACCTACAATGGACCTCTAGTTTGACTTGAAAGGTATCAATTGGTTCAAAGCTCTTTGAGGTTGCTCTGTCCCATGTTCTTAGAGGTACATTAATGGGTCCCTCTGCCCCCCCTGGAAGGTCACCCATCCCAGTACTATACCAGTCAAAGTGGGCTTAACTTGCAAAAAAGAACCTAATTAATTAATTTATTATTATTATTGTTTTGGCGCAAATGAAGAAATTCCTTGCAAAGAAAAGGAAAGAACAAAAACCTAATTTAATTTTAATTTTCAAAGACAAACATAACTCTATATTCAATTATTCAAGTTACATGGGTTTTTTTTTTT
>Ga0209208_10001891_pt1 | contig 29948 bp, 29 predicted proteins | sample S1TSphfallax_3_FD_187694 | JGI IMG/M metagenome (GOLD analysis project Ga0209208, IMG submission 187694) | Host-associated microbial communities from peat moss isolated from Minnesota, USA - S1T2_Fd - Sphagnum fallax MG (SPAdes) (version 2) | ecosystem: Host-associated > Plants > Peat moss >...
TCTTATGCGTTATCAATTGAACGAGATGCAGAATTTCAACAGGTACTAAGTGTATTAAAACGCATTGGTCAATTAATTTTGTTGTAGTCAGCACCTTCTTCGCTGCTACTTACTTGACCACCTGAAGTGGCGACAAAAATATTTAAAACGTAGATATAATAAGCTTCATAGCTCTCTAATTCAGTTTAGGGTGTAAACTTTGAGGAGTAATGCTGATTTACCTCGAATATGGACAGCCAACAATTCGCACAGTATCTTGAAGCTACGGATAGCATTTCCAAACCTTGGCTATTAGTACAACTACGCCTAAAAAAGCTGCAAGAGCGCCAAACGATATTATCTGAAAACGCCTATGCTGAGGAGTTAGAAGACATTCACCAGGCTTTGATGAATTTAGGGGAGTGGTGGCAAGGTATTGAAGAGCAAGTATTTTAACAGCAGTTATCTGGAGGCAGGAGATGGGGTAGGGAGCAGGGGAGATCTAGTTGGTTAATTTCGTGCGTTTTCGGGGTAATTCCCCGAAAATAGGCGACACATTTTGTGCATGAAGTCTTATAACCTCAAGATTTCAGAGTTAACATCCTAGGGGAGATCTGGACAACAACCCATCTACCCTTCCTAATACATAAGTACTATTGCCCAGTATTCATTAAGATGCTTCCAGTAAAATTTGTCAATGGCACTACATTCTGCCACTGGACCCGATAATTAAGGGCAGATGAATAAAGATAGAACCTAGTCTAAATAAGGGGTTCAATCGTTTTTTGGCAAATAGATGCTCAAAATCCTTGCATTTCGGTAGAAAATTTTGGCGTTGATTTGGTGTTCAACTTCCGTTGCTCCCATTTTTTGCACTGTGTGGGATCTAGATTAGCAATAGGGGAGTTTTTCAGCAGACCCTAATTAGGGGACATCCCAATTTGCTCAAGTGATTGCAGGAATATTTGCACCTAAGATAAATTAAACTCATGACTTATCAAAAATTGATAAGTTAATTGCATAAATATTTAACCTTAAATTAATCGGTTATTAGTCTTACCAAAACTAAAATGATATTTGTGACAGATCTACTCCATTAAGAAATCTCTACGATGCAACGCTACGAAGTGGAGTACAGCAAATACGATGATCTCTACAAGGTGTGAGGAGAAAAGAAAAAATGTCTAATCTCTTATGGAAATCCTTGGTGGTTAGCCCTACAGTTTTGGGAGCAGCGTTATTAGTTTCAAGTACAGCCATTGCCGCTCCAAGTGCCACTAGTGAAGTTACCCAACAGCCAAAGATATCAGATCAAGCAACTCAAACATCCGGAGACAACCAGGTTCTAGAGCAAATCAACAATTACAGCAGTCCCCTATCCCAGGTAACATCGGTTTCTCAGTTTTCCGATGTTCAACCCACCGACTGGGCTTTCCAGGCATTACAGTCCTTGGTTGAACGCTATGGTTGTATTGCCGGTTATCCAAATAGTACCTTTCGCGGCAATCGAGCAATGACCCGTTACGAATTTGCCGCAGGTTTGAATGCCTGTTTGGATCGGGTCAACGAATTAATTGCCACAGCCACATCTGATTTGGTGACAAAACAGGATTTAGCCACCTTACAGCGTCTACAAGAAGAGTTTTCTACCGAACTAGCATCTCTACGGGGCCGGGTAGATAACCTGGAAGCGCGGACAGCTGAACTGGAAGCGCATCAGTTTTCTACCACCACCAAACTAGATGGCGAAGCTATTTTTGCAGTTAGTGATGCCTTTAGTGGTAACACCGGAAGTAACAACAATGCTGTCTTTCAAGATAGGGTGCGTTTGGATTTGCAAACCAGCTTCACCGGTAGAGATATATTAACTACTCGGTTAGCAGCGGGGAATGCAACACCATTCACTCTTGTGGATAGAAACGGTGCAGCTGTAAGCAGTAATGCAGATGCAGAAGGCCTACAAACCTTCAATGTTGGCAACACTGGCAACAATTCCGTCAGCATAGATAAGTTAACCTATCAGGTTCCCATTGGTTCTGCCCAAATGTATATCGCTGCTGCTGGAGGGGAACACAGTGATTATGCTGCTGTCAATAACCCCTACTTCTTCGATAAAACTGATGGTGGCAATGGAGCCTTATCTACCTTTGCCTCGGAAAATCCCATCTATCGCATTGGTGGTGGAGCAGGTATAGGGATTAACGTCCCCTTTGGTAAACCGACTGGTATTCTCAAATCCAGTTCACTAACTCTGGGTTACTTGGCATCAAATGCCAATGATCCAGCTAATGGTGGAGGTTTGACCAATGGTAACTATTCAGCTTTGGGACAATTGAACTTTAGTGTAGGCGATCGCCTAGCCCTAGCTGCTACATACGTACATGGCTATGATAGCTCAGGTAGCGTATTATTTGATGATGGTGGTATCCAAGCTGTGAATACTGCGCTAGTTGGTACAGCAGCAGCCAATACCCTAGTTGGTCCCTCCTCAAGTAATTCCTACGGTGTGTCAGCAGCTTTTAGACCAAGTGATAAGTTGTCAATTAGTGGCTTTGTTTCCTACAGCAATATTGTTGGTGAAGGGAACTCTCTCAATGATTATGAAGCTTGGAGCTACGGAGTGGGGATAGCCCTACCAGATTTTGGGAAAAAAGGTAACGTGCTGGGGATTTTCGGCGGTGCAGAACCCTATTCTTTTAACAATCGTAACGTAGCTAGTGGTAGCGATGTACCCTACCATATCGAGGGTTTCTATAAGTATCGCGTATCAGATAACATCTCCATCACCCCTGGAGTGATTTGGTTGACCTCCATTGGTCAGGATAGCAATAACAGTGATGCAATTGTTGGCACTGTGAGAACAACTTTCACTTTCTAGTTATCTGCCAAACTAAAGTCCTTAAATTTACTCCTCCCCACCATATGGTGGGTTTTTTTGTTTTTAGTTGGCATAATTAACAAACCCCACGGGATAGCCGGAGTATACTAGATAAAGAATTGATCCTTTTCACCTTACAGCCTGTGGAACTATCATGTAAATCGGAATACGCTATCTTGGCACTACTAGAGATGGCGACTCATTACAACAACGGCGAACCAATGCAAATTCGCCAAATTGCAACACAACAAAACATACCCGATCGCTATTTGGAACAGCTACTAGCAACCTTGAGACGTGGAGGCATAGTCAAGAGTCAACGCGGATCCAAAGGTGGTTATTTTTTAGCCAGGGAACCTAGAAAAATCAGTATTCTGGATATTTTAGAATGTCTGGATGGCTTAGATGTAGGTACCTACGAGGAAAATGTCCATGACAAAACCGTAGACTGTTCTGTAATTGAAGATATATGGCAAGAAGCCTGTCAGGCTGCAAACTCAGTTTTCCAAAAATACTCCCTTGAGGATTTATGTGAAAAACGAGACGCAAAGCGACATTTAGATATCATGTACTACATTTAGTTCCAATAACACTGGAGCAGGTACAAGTGGTACAATTACTGGAGTAGCAGGAGAAAAGAACATAGAGGTGATTGCTTACACCTAGGATTTCCCAGTCCCGATAAGCTAAAAGATTAAATTAGATTAATGGTCAATTCTAATCACTATCAAACACTCAAAGTTGATCCCAATGCTAGCCAAAGGGAAATTAAACAAGCTTATCGCCGTTTAGTTAAGCTATTTCATCCTGATAGTCATCTGGAAACAGCAGATCACGAAGAAATTATCCGCATCAATGCAGCATACGAGGTCTTAGGTGACTCCCAAAGTCGCCTAAACTACGACCAAAAATTACGGGATGACTGTCAAAAAGTGAATAGCTCCCGACAACAGCGAACAGCATCCGCTCAAAAATATTACCAGGTAACGAGGAAAAAAGGGCGAGATGCAGATGAACAAGTCGAAGAATGGCTACGCCTAGTCTATCGGCCTGTTAATCGCCTGCTATGTCGCATTCTAAACTCCCTAGAGCAGCAAATTGAGCAGCTAGCTGCCGATCCCTTTGATGATGAACTGATCGAAGAATTTCAAGATTACTTACAAAACTGTCGGCAAGACTTCAGGCAAGCCCAAACTATTTTTCGCTCCCTCCCCAATCCACCAAGTTTCGCTAGGACAGCTGCTAACCTCTACTACAGCTTGAGTCAAATCGGAGATGGATTAGAGGAACTAGGGTTTTTCCCCTTAAACTACGACGATCACTATTTACATACAGGTCAGGAACTATTCCGCATTGCCACAAGATTACACTGTGAAGCTCAAGTAGCTATTAAACAGTAGTTTTGCATCCAGAAAAATTAATCAGATCACAGGCTCCCCTACGTTTTCAATCAAGGGTTGCGAGAATTCTGGAGGGGCGGAGTGAATCATGGTCAACAAATTAGCTTATACTATCAACAGCAAAAGTTTAAGAAATTTTAAATTCTGTTCCCAAAATCCTCATGCAGTGCATTGTAAACCGCCGTGCCCAGTTCTCGGCTAGCCATCGGTATTGGTTACCAGAACTGAGTGAAGCCAAGAATATAGAAAAATTTGGTGCCTGTTCTAGATTTCCTGGACATGGACACAACTATGTCTTATTTATTTCCCTACTTGGGGAATTAGATCAATATGGCATGGTACTCAACCTGTCTGATGTCAAACAGATAATCAAGCAAGAAGTTACCAGCCAACTAGACTTTTCATATCTCAATGATGTGTGGGCAGAATTTCAACAAACTTTGCCCACTAGCGAGAATATTGCCCGGGTGATCTGGCAACGGCTAGCACCCCACTTGCCTTTAGTCCGCGTACAGTTGTTTGAACATCCTGAACTTTGGGCAGATTATATAGGAACCGGAATGGAAGCTTATCTCACCGTTAGTACTCACTTTAGTGCCGCCCATCGGCTAGCTCATCCTGATTTGAGCAACGAGGAAAATACTCAGATTTATGGTAAATGCGCCCGTCCCCACGGACACGGACACAACTACCACCTAGAAGTCACCGTCAAAGGAGAAATTGACCCGCGCACAGGGATGATTATTGATTTGGGGAAACTGAATCAGGTAATTGAAGACTACGTGCTAGAACCCTTCGATCATACCTTTTTAAACAAGGATATTCCCTACTTCGCACAAATCGTCCCCACTGCCGAGAACATTGCACTCTATATCAGCAACCTAGTGCGTTTGCCCATTGAGGGACTAGGAGCCAAACTTTATAAAGTCAAACTACTCGAAAGTCCAAATAATTCCTGTGAAGTTTATGCCATTGAGCCAGAATCAATGTCAGTCAAGGGTGTCCCGGTTTTAGCTAGTGTTTAGAACTGATTAGCAATCAGCAGTTCTAGCTATAACTGTTGATTGCTTTTAAAAGCCCCATCCTGGGCCAACTGTCGCAAGTGACGATAAATCCACCAAGCTAAAATCCCCAAACCCAGACTGAACAGTAACTGGCTCAGTAGATCCCAATGCATAGGGGAGTCAGGTTTTAAATAACTCACTTGTCTGGCCAGGAGAAACAGCACAGCTAGAGAATTTCCACCAAGGAAAAGGGACAGCAAAACCAAAACCCGCCTTCGGGAACGCTGTGGCAATGTATCACCCCAAATCAGGAGCGGAGGTTGTTTACCCTTTACCCGTCGCATTAGTTGTTCCAGCCGCCAAAACATCCATAACAGGAACGGAAATAAACCATAACCAAGTAAACGGATTGGTAGTGGATAAACACAAGCTATGGAGAGGGTATTAGCGGTAGCATGGCAAATCACCGAATTTAACCAAGCTGCGGGAATTAATTGTCGATCTCGATCTAAGGGAAGACTAGCACCAAGATATATAGCTAAGGCATATCCCCAAGGCACAGAAAACATCGCATGGACTGGGGTGCTAACGGTACGTGCTAAAATTGAGCTTACGCCATGGAATAGGTAGATGCCATTCTCCTGGGCGGTAAATCCCAGAGCGACGGCTATTGCAAAAAGGAAAACACTAGTTGCTCGTAGTTTATACTTACGTTGCAAGTAGTAGATGGGGATTATGAATGCTGCAAACTTACAGCCTTCTTCAATTGAACTAATTTCTAGCAATTGCCGTAGGAAGGTACCAGGGAGCGATAGCCACCATTGCTCCCAGTTACCCAAATATTCTTGTGGTACAACCAAGAGCGATCGGCTACCTAAAAACTCCTCAACCCATTCTATTCCCAGGGCAGCAAAACCTGATACTGCCCCCAAGATAAAAAACAACAGGACCCGAAATACAGGGGGAGCCAAGGGGGTGCGAAGGTAATAGAGCCAAAGCAACAGTAAGGGTGGAATTACTGCCCATAGCAGTAGATATAAATTAACCACTCACCTGAGCAATTATAGTACGATGACGAATGGTGTTGCGAGTAACTGAGGGAGTTTGGAACCCTGCCTCAATTATGGCTCCCTCTATGTCAAAGGCGAAATATTCATCAAAATATGGTTCTGTACTTTTAAGCAGCGTCAAAATATAGGCTGGCATAGTTTGATAGACTTCTGATTGAGGATTCATGTCCATAATCGCCATGTAACCTCCGGGACGCAATAATCGGCGTGACTCAGCAAAAATCCTCCTAGTTGCTGCCTGGGGTAGCTCATGGCAGATCAGGAACATAGAAACTAAATCAAAGGATGCATCCGGTAGTCCGGTAGATTCGGCCATTGCATGGACCCAGTCGATTTTAGCTTGATGTTCCTGAGTGCGATAGTTGGCAACAGCTAAGAAATAGGGGGACAGGTCTAAGCCTGTGACTTGAGCTTCAGGATAGACTGCTTGCAGCGCAAAGGTACTTAAGCCCACACCACAACCCACATCGAGAATGTTTTGCGGTGAATAGGGCAGGGAGTTTTTGAGGATTTCATGGTAACTTTGGCGCAGTTGTGAGTCCCCTTGAATCCCAGCACCAGGAGAAATGTTAGCGTGGACAGCGTAAGCGGCAGGTTCTAGCTCAAATGCAGCTAGCCAGTTGAGATTTCCTGTATTATAGGCGTGGAATGATGTAGTATAGTAACTAGGGTAAGTGATCTGAGGATTTTCGACTTGAGCCAAATCAGGCATCCAATCACGCCCTTGGAGTTTTCTGACTTCCTGTGTCCAAGGTACACCAATTTTTTCGGCACGTTTGATGATCATCTGTCTAGCTTGGTGTTTGGCAAATTTAGCTAGGGGCTTGATTGCCAAGATGCCGTTTACTAACCGGGAAGCTAAATCAGGAGTAGTTTTGACAGCAGTAGTCATAAATCACTTTGCAATTAACAGGCTTTTTTTACTTATGACATATTTGCAGCCAGTAAGTCTAGACTGCCGCACAAGTTCCAGCAATTCCAAATTCAAAAATACGCCTGATGTGAATTAAGCCAGAGGATGCTGTTCAAAAAAACGCTGACGCAGCAAAATGTTTCCCCTTCTTTTTTGCTACTCTAACTCACATAAGCCATAGGATATGGTTATGCAGATCAGCTTCCATCCTGCACTTGATGTTTAGTTCGGATTGTGAAGAGTTGGTAAGCAGGGTTAATTTGGGGATCAATCTCCGAAGCTCCCATTTTTGCACTGCGGAGTAGTATTACGATGGCATATAGTGACTTTACGCTGGAAATGGTGCTTGAACAGTTCAATCTCACTATTCGGGAAACGCGATCGCTAATTCAAAGTCAGCCTGTGCAACCTACAGAACTCCTAGTGGCAATTCTGGAGCGGGAAATGCCTTGGGCGATCGCAGTGGGTTCGGAAATTGCTCGTTATAGCGGGATTATTGCCCAAGTGCTGCTGGAAGTAAGAGAGATGAAACAGCAGCAGATTAGTGTATTTGCTGGTAAAGAATTTAACGTAGACCCGGAACGCAAGTTAAATGGCTACTGTGATTTTTTAATTAGCCTTAGCCCCATTCAATCGGTGATTCAAGCTCCAGTTGTGGTGATTGCTGAAGCCAAACGTGGCATTTTAGAAAATGGGCTAGGACAATGTGCCGCCGCCATGGTAGCAGCACAACAGTTTAATCAAACTCACAATCTTGATATTCCCAATATCTACGGTAGTGTAACTAACGGCAGCAGTTGGAAATTCCTCAAACTCTCAGGAACTGAACTTGTGGTTGATATTACTGAATATGATATAACGCCTATCGATCGCCTCTTAGGAATTCTGTTAGCAACGATCGCAAATGATTAACAATTAGTGTAATAGTTGCTTGAGTAAATCTATAGAAACACACTGGTGTGTTAATTCTGAGAACCCTTACCCCACAGGGCTTCGTGCAGGTTCTGTGTCGGACTATGGGGCAAGAAATTGTTGGGGGTTTGGTTTTAGGGTTCCCCATCTCCTACACCAAATATGAATGAACTCTCTTTTAACCTGACCCTTGTATCTTAGGGACTTCCAGAAATTAAATTATCCTATTTTATGGACTCAACACGACTGTTACTCCCTCTGCTCCCCTAGGAATTCGATATTTTTTTAGTTGGAAGTCCCTTAGAGGATGTAGTAGACCGTTTTGTAGCATGAGTCACTACAACAATCTCTTTGACAGAACTCGAACAGTCGCCAGGGGCAAAAATTTAAATACTCAGATTTAGATTATACAACTTGCATCGGGCGAGGATGAGTGGAATCAAGGGGATGAAAAAAATCAATATCAACGGAATCAGTGTGCAAAATTAATTGCACAAAATTTAGGCATCAAACTCTTATCCAGACTGAAAAGTCCTGTGTAAATAATTCTGCACGATTACTTATCTGGGGACTTAGCCAGAGTTTTCGCTGTGTTGCAACAGGGGCTAACGACAGTAGAGCATCAAAATTTTGTCGAGGAATTAAAGCAGGGAGTTGCCGTCACTTTCGTTGTCGCGGCAGCAGAGAGCGCGAGTTAAGTTTTCCACTGTGTGGTTACCACTGCAAACCCTTTGCAGGAATTCCCGAAATATATTGCTCATATCGACCTTGATCAATTTGTTAGACTGAGATACACCAGGACGTTTCAGTCACATCTGTAGAACACGCCAGCAGCAGAGGCTATCCATGCTTATAAGTACGCTAATTCAATCAAATCAACTCCCTACACTGCAATACACCTCCACTCCAGAGCGATTCGATGAAACCTGGGAAGCCCCCCTAGCCACTCTCCTAGGACTAGGACGCGCCGCAGGTGCTGATTTTATTGAACTTTTCCTAGAGCGTCGAAACTACATTAGCTGTCTAGCAGAGGATGACGCTATTACCAGCATTTCCCCCAGTTTAGCCACAGGTGCAGGAGTCAGAGTCTTTCGGGGTAAAGCCGACTGCTATGTCAGCACCAATGACCTGAGCTTTTCTGGATTGAAAGCTGCTTTAGAAAAAGGTCTTTCGATCCTAGGATTACAGCTACCAGCACCTAATGCCTTTATTCCCGAAATAAACCTCGAATTACTCAGAGACTACGCCACAAAACGAGGCAAAGATAGCTGGCTACCCCTGTGCAGTTCCATCCGGGAAATGGGAGAAATCCTTCTAGAGGGGACTGACAAACTCCAACACAAAGCTAGCTACGTGCGATCGCGCCGCGCTTCCTATTTCCGGGATTGGCAAGAAGTCCTAGTTGCTGCTAGCGATGGCACCTTTGCCCGTGATATTCGTCTCACCCAATCCGTAGGCTTTAACCTCCTGTGCGCTGATGGTAATCATCGTGCCTCCATTGGTGAACGTGCTGGTAACACTAGTGATGCCAACTTCCTGAGAACCTGGGATTATCAACAAGCTGCCGAACAAGTTGCTGAATCCGCTGGCAAAATGCTGTACGCAGACTACGTAGAATCAGGCACTTACCCCATCATTATGGCTAATCACTTTGGCGGTGTGATCTTCCATGAAGCCTGCGGACACCTGTTGGAAACTACGCAAATTGAACGGAAAACTACCCCCTTTGCTGATAAAAAAGGTGAAAAAATTGCCCATGAAAGTTTGACAGCATGGGATGAAGGGCGATCGGAAAATGCCTTTGGCACAATTGACATGGATGATGAGGGGATGCCAGCGCAGAGAACCCTGTTAATTGAAAAAGGAGTTCTCAAAAACTTCCTAGCCGATAGAACTGGTTCTGTACGCACAGGACATCCCAGAACAGGCAGCGGTCGCCGGCAAAATTATACCTTTGCTGCCGCTAGCCGGATGCGTAATACTTATATCGCCACTGGCGAATACAGTGTTGAAGATTTATTTGCGTCCATTGATAAAGGCATTTACTGTAAAAAGATGGGCGGTGGTAGCGTCGGTTCTACAGGTCAATTTAACTTTGGTGTGGATGAAGCTTACTTGATCGAAAATGGTCAAATTACCAAGCCCCTCAAGGGAGCTATTTTGATTGGGGAAGCTAAGGAAATTATGAACAAAATTTCCATGTGCTCCCAAGATTTATCCCTAGCACCTGGCTTTTGCGGTTCTGTCAGTGGCAGTATTTACACTACAGTTGGGCAACCCCACATCAAAGTTGATTCGATTACCGTCGGTGGAAGATAGAAAACTTTAGATTTTAGATTGTGAATGAGCACGAGTTTAAAACTAGAACCAAGCAGCTCGCATTGCGAGTGATTCGGCTAGTTGAAGCACTCCCCCATAAACGCACTGCCGATGTTATTGGCAAGCAGCTTTTACGCTCATCTACTTCTGTTGGTGCTAACTATCGAGCAGCTTGTCGAGCTAAATCTGCGGCTGATCTTATCGCTAAACTGAGTATCGTGGAAGAAGAAGCTGATGAAACTCTTTATTGGCTAGAGATTCTTATCGAATCAGGATTAATCACAGCAGAAAAGCTGACAAATTTGATGCAAGAAACCACTGAGATACTGTCTATGACAGTGGCATCAATCAAGACACTACGAGAAAGATATAAATCGTAGAATGTGACAACTCTACACACTGCCCTTTGGGTCAGTGTGGGCTTCTAAGAAATTAGGTGCCGGTGTTGTTATTAGGCAAGGATGACTACGTTTCCCCCGAATATATAGGTACTCCGGGATGTAGGGCCTATGGCGGATTACCTAATTTCCAGAGCCTTCTTTAACATAAATCTCCAATCCAAAACTTAATTATGCCCACAATTCAAGAAATTGCCAATTACGCCCAAGATAATGCTGATAAACTTGGGATTCGGAAGTTCGACATCTATGGTTCAACGGCAGATGGAACTAGTGTTCAAGTTGATCTAGGGGAGCCAAAACAAGTTAAATCAGCAAACCATTCCAGTGTGATTGTGCGCGTCTGGAATGAAAATAACACCATGGGTGTCACTAGCACCACGGATGTAGACCCTCAAGGATTAGAATTAGCTTTGAAAACTGCCTATGAGGCGAGTTTTTTTGGTGTGAAAGAAAATGTCCCCGATTTTAGTCCAGAGACTTCTATTCCCATACCCAGCAAACCCCAGGCGAAAGTACCCCAAGCCCCTGTTTTTGAACTGATAGAGAAGCTATTAGCAGCTGAAAAACAAGTCCTAGCATCTCACCCAGCCATTAAGGGAGTACCTTACAACGGGTTGGCACAAAGAGATATTGACAGGTTCTATTTGAACAGTGATGGTGCTTTGAGAACAGAATCACACTCCTTGGCCACAATTTCTCTCTACAGCAAAACCGAGGAAGAAGGCAAAAAACCACGGGGTGCAGGTGCTTTTAGAATTGACTACAAATTAGATAACTTAGATATCAACGGCTGTATCCAAGAAACTGTCCAGAAGACCATTAGCCACCTCAACTATGAGAAAATTAAGTCTGGCAAATATCAAGTTGTGTTTTCTGCTGAAGCTTTCTTAAGTCTACTATCTGCTTTCTCTAACCTGTTCAATGCCCAGAGTATTCTGGACAATCAAAGCTTATCGAGTCCTGATGATTTAGGGAAGCAAATTGCCTCACCCCTACTTTCCGTCTTTGATGATGCACTACATCCAGCTAATATTGGGGCAGAAACTTTTGATGGTGAAGGTACTCCTACCCGTCAAGTATCACTGATAGAAAAGGGGATTTTAAAAAGTTTTCTCCACAGTGCGGGGACTGCTAAAAGGCTGAATGCTAAGCCCACAGGTAATGCTAGTATTGGGGCAAAAGTTAGCGTTAGTCCTAATTTTTATCACGTTTTTGCCTCTGGAATCCCGGCACAGGAACTTAGTTTAGAAACTGTGGAAAATGTGATTTTGATTGACGATTTACAAGCTCTCCATGCGGGAGTTAAATCTCTGCAAGGTTCCTTTTCTCTACCGTTTGATGGTTGGCTGATTAACAAGGGAGTTAAGACTAGTATTGAGTCAGCAACTGTGGCTGGTGACTTTTTGGAACTTTTGCAGTCAATTATCTATGTGGAAAAGGAAGTCGAACTAACACCAGGGGGTGTTTGTCCTAGAATTTGGGTGAATGAACTTTCAATTACTGGGGAGTAGATTTTGGGGTGGGTAGTGCCCATCCCAATTTAATAGACTTTTTTTCTGTCCTTACTGGCATGGTAAAAGGCCACTTGTCAATTCCAAAACTCTTATAGCACAAGGATTATCAAACTTCAGCATAGCTGCCTTAAAACCCGTTTCTGTGTTGTTCACCAAAATTGGACAAGAACCCATAATAAATGGGGAGCAGGGGGGAAGAAGCCGAGGCAGTTCCTGCTGTCTTAAATATTAAGGAAAAATTCTATACTGGTAAGCCATATATTGGAACAACCCGTAGTATTTGGAAAATTCTTGAGCGTTGCTTTGTCCTTGGAAGCAGTATTGAACTTGTCTCTGAGTTAATGTCAGTGTCATAGAACTTACCCTTTGTCCAGTTTCGACAACTAGCACCCCAGAGATTCCTTGAGCGGTTCGGAAGTCATACTTATTTGCATCTACTAGTTGATGCGTCGCCCAACCCCGAATCTGTACTGAGTGATCCTGTGGTGAAACAAAGACTATCCCATCGTTATTATCTGGCACTCTTGAGTCAGTCCAGTTGCTGGGATAGGGAAATTCAAAGCCATAACGAGTGTTAGTGTAAGTCTTCCACCCCGTTTGGGAGGTTGGGAAACATCCCCAAAGACCAATGGTTAACCCTACAACTAGGGCGATATCAGAGGTTCTTCGCCTGATAATTTTACTCATTACAAGACACTAGTTGAGAAGTTATTATGAATAAATGTAACAAAATAGCCGTCAAAACGTTTTAACGTCTTGACAAGGAATCAGAGAACCGATAACGTAGTTACATACCCGGGTAAGACCGTTAAAGAGTTATATGCAAGCCACCAAGCAAAAGGTTACTTTGTATTTGTCGTCAGAGCTGCACAAAAAATTAAAAATTCGTTCAGCAGTTGATTCCGAACCCATGTCAGAACTTGCAGAACGCGCCCTAGTATTCTACCTGGCAAATTCAGAGTTAGTGGATGAGTTAGAGATGGCTACTTATGGGCGAAATCATAGAATTTATTCTTGTCCAACTTGTGATAGTTCCTTGGTCTTGCGTGATAGGGAATTAGTTGTCCTAGGAAAACAACCAGGAGTAATAAGTCAAGATCATCTTCCGCTTGACGAACACCAAGGGTGTGAAACCCATCCCAAGGGTGAGGAAGAATTGGTTCCCTGCTAGATAGGAATTATGAATAAATAATTCATAATTTGGTAGCCTTTCCAAAATGTCTGTAAAGTAGGTCTCAAGTAGGTCGATAAGTATGAAAGAAGAGCTCAATATCTTAATTCAAGCTCAATACCCTTTAATCTACCTTGTGACCTCCGAGGAAGAGCGGGCCGAGCAAGGGATTTCCACCATCGCCCAATTGTTAAAACCCCAGCGCCGAGTGTATCTATGGACTGTGACACACGGTATTGTTGAGTACGGTCAACCCAGGAATGTAACTCAGCACAACACGGTTTCACCAGAAGCAGCGATAGAGTGGATTATCCGCCAAAAAGAACCCAGTATATTTATTCTTAAAGATTTACATCCATTTATTGATTCACCACCAGTTACCAGATCATTACGGGATGCGATCGCCAGTTTTAAGGGAATGCAAAAGAACATTATCCTGATGTCCCCAATGCAGCAAGTGCCCATAGAACTAGAAAAAGAAGTTGTGGTTCTGGATTTTCAACTGCCAGATATGGCTGAGTTAAACAAAGTTTTAACCTACCATCTAGAGCAAAATCGGGGACGGAAGTTGACAACGGAAGCAAGAGAAAAGCTTCTGAGGGCAGCTTTAGGTCTAACTAAGGAAGAAGCTGAAAAGGTATACCGGAAAGCCCAGGTAACTACAGGACGGTTGACGGAAGACGAAGTAGACATAGTTCTATCAGAGAAAAAGCAGCTAATTCGGCGCAATGGTATCTTAGAGTACATCGAAGAAGATGAAACTATTAACGCTGTAGGTGGCTTAGAAGAATTGAAGAAATGGCTTAAACAACGCTCCAACGCCTTCACAGAAAGAGCCAGAGAATATGGGTTGCCCCAGCCCAAGGGAATGCTAATTTTGGGAGTTCCCGGTTGTGGCAAATCATTAATAGCCAAAACAACATCCCGACTGTGGGGTTTACCTATACTGCGGTTAGATATGGGTCGAGTCTACGATGGCTCAATGGTCGGACGTAGTGAAGCCAATCTCCGTAATGCCTTAAGGACAGCAGAATCGATTTCACCAACGATTTTATTTATCGATGAATTAGATAAATCCTTTGCTGGAAGTGCAGGTTCTGGTGACTCCGATGGGGGAACTTCCAGCCGGATATTTGGATCTTTCCTGACATGGATGCAAGAGAAGAAATCTCCAGTATTCGTGATGGCAACTGCCAACCGAGTGGAGCGCCTACCTGGAGAATTTTTAAGGAAAGGTCGCTTTGATGAAATCTTCTTCGTCGATTTGCCAATACCTGAAGAACGGCAGGACATTTTCAACATCCATCTAACTAAGCGCCGAGAAGACATTGCTAGATTTGATCTAGAGCAACTAGCAAAGATGTCAGACGGATTTTCCGGGGCAGAGATTGAGCAAGCGATCGTCGCAGCCATGTATGAGGCCTTTGCCCAAGATCGGGAATTCACCCAGTTAGATATTATAGCTGCATTAAAAGCAACTCTACCGCTGTCACGCACGATGCAAGAACAAGTCACGGCTCTGAGAGATTGGGCCAGACAGCGAGCTAGACCCGCTGCAGCCTCCGTTGCTGAATACCAGCGTCTGGAGTTTTAAAAGCTTTCCTCTGCTCACCCAGAGGCAAAGGCTAGCCGAAAACGCTAGCAGTGATGAAAAAAAGCCGCCCTAGTTAAGTGCGGCTTCTCCCAAAACAAAACCGTTGTCGTTGTTCTTAACTCTTCTCTTGGAGGAAACCCAAATGTCTCATTTTAGCACTCTGCGTACTAAAATCACCGATGCTGAAATCCTCAAATCTTCTTTGCGCGACCTGGGTATTAGTGTAAAGACAGAAGCCGATGTTCGTGGTTATAACGGTCAGCGCGTACGTTCCGATATCGTTGCTGTGTTAGAAGGCGAATATGATCTAGGTTGGTCTCGCAACAGTGATGGTTCCTTCGACCTAATCGCTGACCTGTGGGGCGTTGCTAAAAAGCACAACCAAACCGAGTTGATTAACTCCATCAACCAAAAGTACGCCGTTAACAAAACTTTGGCCGAAGTAAAACAACGCGGTCTGCAAAATGCCAACGTTAAGTTGGTACTGCAATAACAATTGCTCTGCGCGTTCCCAAAGCTCAACGGGCTAACCATCTAAATAGCGGTTAGCCCGCTTTTTTTCGAGCTACTTTCCGGAAACCAGGAAAATCCACTTGTATTACAGTATTGTAGATACACCTTAAATTGATTCAAAGCCCCTGGCTCAATACTAGGGGTTTTTACTTGCTTTACTATCTCTACAATCCTCTTGATGGGCTAATTCTGGTGTCGAGTCTCAAATTAAATGGGTTGCAACTTTTGGTGACCTGGAAGGTTTTCATTTTTTCATTTGTGGCATTATGTTACTAAATAGTTACGTAAAACTGTGCTATTCTCACGTATACCTTATAGCCCAAAAGTAAATGACTGAAGACTTACGATTTAGCGTAGTACAACGCCTTAAGACAATTATTGGACAGCAAAATATAGCAGATCTTGCAGTTAACTATAATGTAACAATCCAGAGCAATGGGCGGGGAAATAAAGGATGGGTTGGTCAAACTATTGACCGTATTGCTCAGACAGCAGCATTAAGTGCTCAAGCTCCTGATGGTGTAGATTTTGAACTGAAGTCAGTGAAGGTTGCTTGGAATGAACAATATAAACAGTGGGAACCTAAAGAGACTATGGCAATTACGATGATGAATCCGAAAAGAATTCTTGGAGAAAATTTTGAGGATTCTGCATTATGGCATAAGCTTTCTAGAATGATTCTTATTGGATGTAGCTATGATGCAACTTCTCCTCTTATAGTAACGGTGCGCTATCAACCTAGACCTATTGATATCTCTGATCCTGAGCTTGTGAATAAGATCAAGCTCTATTGGGAAGAAATTAAAGCAACTGTTGCTCAAGGAAATATCTCATCATATTCGAGCAAAGGAACATCACAGGGGTTTATTCAACTTCGTACTAAAGGGTCAGGAGGAGACAAAGGTAAAGTATCCTGCCCCGTATCAGGAGTCAAGTTCAATTCACGGGCATTTTATGCTACCAAACCTTTCCTTCACTATGTGTTAGGAATTCATGAGCATTAATAAATAAGATGTTTACAATTGAAAATCGTGTACGGCCAATTCTTAAGTGGGCAGGAGGAAAATCAGGACTCTTACCGCAATTAATGAAATATTTTCCTCCTACATTTAATAGATTAGTAGAGCCTTTTGTCGGAGGTGGTGCAGTTTTTTTTGCTCTTCAATCTGGAGTACCTGCGCTGATTAATGATGGAAATCAAGAACTGATAGAACTTTATACTGTAGTGCGAGATTCTCCCGAAGACCTGATGAAGGCTCTTGATAAAATGGCTGCTCAGTACTCAGAAGCTTTTTACTATACACTTCGTTCACAAAACCCCAAAAGTGCAGTTCACCGTGCAGCACGCACAGTCTTTCTGAATAAAACAGGATTTAACGGACTCTATCGACAAAACCGTCAAGGTGTCTTCAATGTGCCTTTTGGAAAGCGTGTTGCCTGCCCCCTACTTTATGATCGCGAGAATCTTCTTCTTGCGTCTTTGCACCTACGTAATGTGAGTATTGAAAATGTAGATTTTGAAGAGATCATCGATACGACTGGTGAAGGTGATTTTGTCTACTGCGATCCACCTTATGAGCCATTCTCTAGTACTGCCTCTTTTACTGCCTATAAAGCTTCCGGATTCTCTCAAGACGATCAGCAGAGACTTAAAAATGCAGTCCTACGAGCAACAGAGCGCGGAGCATATGCAGTTATTTCTAATTCTACGGTGGACTTTATTCTTAACCTTTACAATGGATGGGATGTTCGTAGGGTATTTGCTCGTAGAGCAATAAACTCAAATGGAAACGGGCGTGGAGAAATTGCTGAAGTGCTTATAGTGCGAGAGCCTGTTGCTCAAAAACAGTGGATTGAAGAACAAAAAAACGTTGTGCATTTATTTTAGGTGGTCGAGCATCAGCCTAGTACACTGCAGCTTAAGTTTAGATAGGCTATCGGGGAAAACACTCTTTTCCACCCCAAATAGGGTGGAAAAGACTGAATCCTTAAGCTTTTTTCAACCAACTGAACATAGCACGTAAATCCTTACCCACTTCCTCAATGGGGTGTTCTGCCTCTTGACGACGCATAGAAGTAAATCCAGGTTTACCAGCTTGGTTTTCGAGAACAAACTCCCGGGCAAATTGTCCAGATTGAATTTCCGCTAAAATCCGCCGCATTTCTGCTTTGGTTTGGTCATTGATAATCCTGGGACCACGGGTGTAATCACCATATTCTGCGGTATTAGAAATGCTATCCCGCATTTTAGCCAAACCACCTTCTACAACTAAGTCCACAATTAGTTTGACCTCATGCAGACACTCAAAATAAGCTAATTCGGGTTGATAACCAGCATCAATCAAAGTTTCAAATCCGGCTTTGATGAGGGCGCTTAAGCCACCACACAATACAGCTTGTTCTCCAAACAAGTCTGTCTCAGTTTCTTCGCGAAAGGTAGTTTCTAAAATGCCGGCGCGAGCACCACCAATGCCTTTAGCGTAGGCCATAGCTCGATCGCGTGCCTGTCCTGTGGCATCTTGATAAACTGCAAATAGGGCAGGCACCCCTTGTCCTTGTTCGTAGGTTCGTCGAACTAAATGTCCGGGTCCCTTGGGTGCAACCATCACCACATCAACATCCCCAGGTGGCACAACTTGTCCAAAGTGAATATTGAACCCGTGGGCAAAGGCTAACACATTACCTGCGGCTAAATTTGGTTCAATCTCTTGTTTGTAAACTATTTTTTGCACTTCATCAGGCAACAAAATCATAATTAAGTCGGCAGCTTTGGCAGCTTCAGCAACATTTTTCACTGTCAACCCAGCTGCTTCAGCTTTGGAGACTGACTTGCTGCCCGGATATAAGCCAACAATCACATTCAAACCGCTATCTTTCAAGTTGAGGGCATGGGCATGACCTTGGGAACCATAGCCAATAATGGCGATAGTTTTGCCAATTAAAAGGTCTAAATTGGCATCTTCATCGTAATACATCCGAGCCATAGAAGCATCTCCTGTCAGTTATTAATTGGCAGATCTTTAATCATACCTCAAAGTTAGAGGAAAAATAGAATTGTATTTTTGATCACTTTAATTATTTTTCAGTTGTTCAAGTTTGACAGAATAAATATAATTGTTTTGTTACAAATGCATTAATAAATGTTAAGGAAATATTTCTTATGGTTGATTCATCTGCTCATCGTCCTCCCCATCAAGTTGTAATTGTTGGTGGTGGTTTTGGGGGACTTTATGCTGCAAAAGCCTTGGCTAAGGCAGATGTGAATGTGACTCTCATTGATAAACGCAACTTTCATTTATTTCAACCACTCTTGTACCAAGTCGCTACAGGTGCTCTTTCCCCTGCGGATATTTCCTCACCATTGCGTACTTTGCTCAACAAGAGCAAGAATACAAAAGTTGTGTTAGGGGAGGTTAGTGATATTGACCCTCAAAGCCAAAATGTGAGCGTGGGTTGTGACACTATACCCTACGATACCTTAATTGTCGCTACAGGTGCTAGGCATTCCTATTTTGGCAACGATAACTGGGAAGAATTTGCCCCTGGGTTAAAAACTGTGGAAGATGCCCTTGCCATACGTCGCAGAATACTTATGGCATTTGAAGCTGCAGAACAAGAAACGGACCCCCAAAAACGCCAGGCCTGGTTAACCTTTGTGATTGTTGGTGGTGGTCCCACTGGAGTAGAATTAGCTGGGGCGATCGCTGAATTAGCAACCCAAACCCTCAAAGCAGATTTTCGCAATATTGACACATCCACAGCCAAAATCTTGCTGCTAGAAGCTATGGACCGAATCTTACCACCTTTTGCGCCAGAGTTATCGCAAACAGCGGCTACATCTTTAAGTCAGTTAGGTGTGACTGTGCAGACGAAAACTTTGGTAACAAATATTCAGGATGATATTGTCACCCTGAAACAAGGTGATCAGGTGACAGAGATTAGCTCAAAAACAATCCTATGGGCAGCCGGTGTGAAAGCTTCACCAATGGGGAAAGTGTTAACAGAACGCACAGGTGTGGAATGCGATCGCGCTGGTAGAGTGGTTGTGGAACCTGATTTGAGTGTTAAAGGATATGCCAATATTTTTGTTGTGGGTGATTTAGCCAATTTCTCCCATCAAAACGGGAAACCTCTGCCCAGCGTTGCTCCAGTAGCCAAGCAAGAAGGGGAGTATGTAGCGCGAGTCATTCAACAACGGCTTCAAGGTAATATTTTACCGCCATTTACTTACATTGATAGAGGAAGTTTAGCCATAATTGGCAACAAATTTGCGATCGTAGATTTAGGGTTACTCAAACTTAATGGTTTCCTAGCTTGGATATTTTGGCTATTTATACACATCTACTTTTTAATTGCCTTCAGAAATAAAGTAGTAGTAGTAGTTCAGTGGGTATGGAATTACTTCACCCGCGATCGCTCTGCTAGATTAATTATCGGGGAAGAATCTCTTGTGCCTGTGGCGTCCCCAAGTCATAGTACCCATTATCTGTTGAAAATTTAGGTTTAGGGACTTGGAGTCCACTGTCAATTACCCCATCCCCTTGTGGGTGCGGCTTTATGCACATTCAATAAAATTGCTGGGAGCTGAGCCTGATTTTGTCTCAGGGGGTGCAGGGATAATTATGAGTTTTTCTCCACCTCCCCCTACTCCCATAACTTCCTTAAATAAGTACCTGTGCAAAATTAATTTCCTATTTGAAAAATCTGTATCCTTGTCTGGACAAGGAACAGAGTCAAATAAGATGTGCAAATAATTTTGCTTAGGGACTTCCAGAAATTAAATTATCCCAATTTATGGACTCAACACGACTGTTACTCCCTCTGCTCCCCTGGGAATTCGATATTTTTTTAGTTGGAAGTCCCTTAACTACTTACTCATTGCCAGCATGCGTTGGATGGGCTGTAATGCAGCTAGGCGAATCTCCTCTGGGATGGTAATTTCGGGAGTACGATTCTTCATCGCCCAATAGAGCTTTTCTAGGGTGTTTAACCGCATGAAGGGACATTCGTTACAATTACAGTTATTCATAGGTGGAGCCGGAATATAATGCTTATCAGGAGCTAGTTTTTGCATTTGGTGGATGATGCCAGACTCTGTTGCAACAATAAATTCTTTGCTAGGACTTTGTTGACAATACTTGAGTAAAGCAGCTGTAGAACCAATAAAACTAGCGTGACGCAGGATACTAGTTTCACATTCTGGGTGAGCGATGGCTTCTGCTTGGGGATGGGTGATTTTTAATTGGACTATTTTTTTCTCAGAAAAGGTTTCATGGACAATGCAGCTACCATCCCATAGCAGCAAATTCCGTCCGGTTTGTTCCATCACATACCTTCCCAAGTTCCGATCTGGTGCAAAAATTATCGGCTGCTCTTTTGGGATCTGCTGGACGATGTTTACAGCGTTAGAACTGGTGCAGATAATATCACTCATGGCCTTAATGGCTGCCGAGCAGTTGATGTAGGAAACTACTAGATGATCAGGATGGGCTGCTTTAAACGCGGCAAAGGCTTCTGCTGGACAACTATCTGCTAAGGAGCAACCGGCTTGTAAATCGGGCAGTAGTACCAATTTGTCAGGATTGAGGATTTTCGCTGTTTCTGCCATGAAGTGAACGCCAGCAAAGACGATGACATTTGCATTGGTATTTGCTGCCACCTTTGCCAGTTGTAATGAATCGCCAATAAAGTCTGCAATATCTTGGATATCTGGTTCTTGATAGTAATGAGCTAAAATTACGGCATTGAGTTCTTGTTTCAAGCTCTCAATGGCAGCAAATAAATCCAGTGGTAATCCACCTGGTTGGGTTTTATCTCTAAAAGCAAGTGAGGTTTTCAACACGATTGGAGGTTGCTCTAAATTGCAAGTGTCTTATGTAATCAATTATAGTAGTTTTCACCAAAACTGGTGGCACTTGTTCAAATCGGGCCGATTTTCCTATGCTGGAGATAGATGGCAAGGAAAGTGGCATGACCAATCAGAAACCTCAATCAAAAACCCTAAAAATTGCTGTAGTTGGTGATGTACACGACCAATGGGAAGCAGAGGACGGACTAGCACTCAAGCATCTGGGTGTTGACTTAGCACTATTTGTTGGAGACTTCGGCAACGAGTCGGTAGAAGTGGTAAGAGCGATCGCCTCCCTCGACCTTCCTAAAGCAGCGGTGATGGGTAACCACGATGCTTGGTATACGGCGACGGAGTGGGGACGGAAGAAATGCCCATATGATCGCACTCGAGAAGACTGGGTACAAAAACAACTGGATTTATTAGGGGTAGCCCATGTTGGTTACGGCAAGTTGGATTTTCCCCAGTGGAACTTAACTGTTGTTGGGGGGCGCCCTTTTACCTGGGGTGGACCAGAGTGGAGGTTTGCAGAAATCTGTGAAGAACGTTATGGAGTAAACAGTTTAGAAGAGTCAGCAGACCGCATTTTTCAAGCAGTCAAAAGTGCCACCTATGAAACGATAATTTTTTTGGGTCACAACGGACCAAGTGGGTTAGGCGATCGCCCAGAAGATCCTTGCGGTAAAGACTGGCATCCCATGGGGGGGGACTTTGGTGATCCAGATTTAGGGGAGGCAATTTCCCAGAGTCTTACCGCTGGGAAAAATATCCCTCTGGTTACGTTTGGTCATATGCACTGGACTTTGAGGCATACGAAGAATGTGCTCCGCAAGTCAGTTTTTCGGGGTTCAGAGGGAATCATTTACCTGAATGCGGCTAATGTCCCCAGGATTGTGAAAAATAACCACAAGCTGCTGCGGAGTTTTCCCCTTGTTTCCCTAGAAGGGGGTGTAGTTACAGAAATTTCCCTAGTTTGGGTGGACGATGATTTTCAGGTGGCATCAGAGAAAATTCTGTATGAGCAATCATCCCTGGTAGTCCCATCGGCCTAAATGATAGGCTATAGTATGATCTGTCGGCTTGAAGACGGCAGATTTTCTGGAGAGGTGGCAGAGTGGTCGATTGCGTCCGACTTGAAATCGGATGAACCGAAAGGTTCCGGGAGTTCGAATCTCCCCTTCTCCGTTTAACGTTTTGCGGAAGTCCCCACCCTCAGCGTAGCAGGGTGTGTATGAGCCAGCAGGCATTTCGCCATGGCAATCATTGGAGAAATAACGCCTTACGATGAACATTGGATACCTTTCCCAGAAATTTTGGTCAAGTATCCACACCAAATTATTCGCGCCGAGGTAGCCCCTAGATTCATCTATGGGGGTAAGGCGCAGGCTTTCTTCATCGCCGTCAAGTTTCTTTTTGGTTTTGAATATAGATTTTTATTGTGTCTAAGCTAGCTCCACCTACAGTAGATACAAAAGAAGTTGACCGCAAACAAGCAGCCCACCGGAAATCTTTACATGGTCTGCTGGTCAATCAAACCTTAACCCTCGGCAAGAACATCAAAACCGAGAAAGTTTCAGTTAGAGCTTGGCAGAAAATCTTTGGTAAATCTGAGGAGTCGGAACCACGTTCGCGTAGCGTCTCGAAGAGAAGGGTATACGAAACTTACGTAGTAAGTTGGAACCCCCCGGATTTATCCGGGGGGTAGTTCAGAAGTTAACGATTCACTGCTGCTGCTTCCCGTGCTGCTGCTGCTTGCTCTGGGTGTATACCCAAACGGGTGAGATTTATCCGTCCTTTGTTGTCAATTTCCCGCACTTTGACAATTACTTCATCACCTACTGCTACTTCATCCTCAACTTTGCCCACTCGGTAGTCAGCTAGTTGGGAGATATGAATCATCCCTTCCTTCCCAGGCAGAAATTCTACAAATGCACCAATAGGTATAATCCGGGTAACATGGCCGGCGTAGACATCTCCCTCATGCAACTTGCGGGTCATGGATTGGATGATGTTCCGCGCTTTTTTCGCCTTGCTCTCGTCCACAGCAGAAATTGTGACGGTGCCGTCGTCTTCAATATCGATTTTAGCACCTGTTTCCTCCGTGATTCCCTTGATGGTTTTGCCTCCGGGACCGATGACTAAGCCGATCATATCTGAATCAATCTTAATCGTTAACAACCGTGGGGCGAAGGGTGAGGTTTCAGTGCGTGGTTGGTCGATAGTCTGGAGCATTTTTTCCAGAATATGCAAGCGGGCTGATTTGGCTTGGTGGATGGCTTGGGCAATAATCTCTAAAGATAGTCCAGAGATTTTCATATCCATTTGCAGGGCAGTAATTCCCGTATCTGTCCCCGCAACTTTAAAGTCCATGTCTCCCAAAAAGTCTTCAATACCTTGAATATCAGTCAAAACTCGCACATCTTCCCCTTCCTTAATGAGACCCATAGCCGCACCACTGACAGGTTTGGTAATTGGGACACCAGCATCCATGAGGGCAAGGGTGGAACCGCACACTGAACCCATGGACGTGGAACCGTTGGAAGATAATACTTCTGAGACAACACGAATGACGTAGGGGAATTGTTCTTTTGGTGGTAGCACTGGCAGAATTGCTCTTTCTGCTAGGGCGCCATGGCCAATTTCGCGTCTACCGGGAGCGCGCAAAGGCTTGGTTTCACCAACAGAAAAGGGTGGGAAGTTATAATGGTGCAGGTAACGCTTTTCTTGATCTAGTTGCAAGTCGTCATTCAGTGACTGGGCATCACCAGGAGTGCCCAGAGTACAAGCAGATAATACCTGAGTCAGACCGCGATTAAATAGACCACTACCGTGAACCCGCTTGGGCAAAACATCAACTTGACAGGAAACAGGGCGGACTTCATCTAGTTTCCGACCGTCAACACGAATGTTATCCTCGATGATTTGACGACGCATTAAATGTTTGGTGATGTCTTTGAAAGTGTTACCAAAGGCCTTACTATTGGCAGAAATAGCAACTCGAATTGGGTCTTCCTCTGACAGTTCACTAATTTCAGTCGCGATCGCTTCCTTGAGACGATCCAAGGACTGATCCCGCTCGATCTTAGTCAAGTCAAACCGCATTAAGATTTGCTTAATCTCATTGCTAGCGCGATCGCGGACAAAGTTTTCCAATGTTGGATCGGATATCGGCGGTCCTTCTATGGCCAATTGCAGACCTAATTCTGCCATTAAATCTTGCTGTGCCTTGATTAAGTCCCGTACTGCTTCATAACCAAAATCAATGGCCTCAATAATATCCCGTTCTGGCAATTGATTAGCTCCAGCTTCCACCATAATTACGCCATCCGGGGAACCCGCGACTACTAAATCTAAGTCACCAGCTTCGATTTCCGCGTAGGTAGGGTTAATAATGAAATCATCTCCCACTAAACCAACCCTGACTGCTGCCATTGGACCTTCAAAAGGTATTTGAGCAATTAGGGTAGCAATAGAAGCACCAGTAACTGCCAGGACATCAGGTGGAACCAGTTCATCCATGGACAGAGTTAAGGCGACAATTTGCAGGTCATCCCGTAACCATGAAGGGAACAGAGGACGTAGGGGACGGTCGATCAGACGACTAGTAAGGATTGTTTTTTCTGGTGGACGTCCTTCCCGCCGCATGATTCCCCCGGGAATCCTTCCTGCGGCATAGAGTCTCTCTTCATAGTCCACTGTCAGCGGTAGAAAATCAATGCCTTCTCTGGCTTGCGATCTCGTAGCTGTCACCAAAACAACAGTATCCCCCGATTCTATTAACACTGACCCACCAGATTGGGGAGCTAGTAAGCCTACTTTCAGTCTAATATCCCTTCCATCGAAGGATATTGACTTATCAACTTCTGCCATTCAGTTTTTTTTCCTTCTCTTTCGCTATTCTCTCTCTGTGGCAATCCTAACATTTATGCACTATGGCTGGGAGGCTTGTGTGTGCTTCCTCCATCAACTATTGTGACTCAAAAGGCTTCTTCCCTCAAGTAGTTGTAGGCGACAGTAACAGGAGCAATGCGATTCAGCAATTCCAAATTCAAAATTTGACAACAAAGATGCCTAGAAATTTCGGCAGGTTTACCCCTCACGGGAGTGGGATGCAGCTTAATTGCTTGGTGGGAGACAATCAACAGAGTGATCGGTGCCTTACTCCCCCCAGGCCTTCACGATTACCATTTCCTTTTACTGAGAATGGTAAGTAGCTACCAGTGACACTCCTACATCTCTGTGCGAGTAGATGTAGGCTTCTGGCAGAAATTATCTTTCCAGAACTTCCTTCGTACTACAATTCCTCTACGGCTTGTTTGTTCCATTGATTAATTTGGCTCGGATGTACCTCATACTCACTGGACAATTCGTTGATAGTCTTGAATCCCTTGATCGCTTCTATCGCTACTTTGACTTTGAAATCCGCACTGTGATGTTGGCGCTGCATCTTCCTTCTTCTCTCCGTTATCTTACTAGATCTGCTGGTAGCGACTCTATCTTATTCCTCTGTCCAGTTTTCTGGGTACATCATAGTATTGCCCCTGCTCCTAAGTAGAATCAGAAGACTATTTACCAATACAAAACTTACTAAAGATTCGCTCTAAAACCGATTCTGTCACCTCTTCCCCAGTGATTTCTCCTAAGGCATACACTGCCTCCCGGAGGTCAATTGTCCAAAAATCTAGGGGTAGTTCCTCGGCAATTGTTGCTTGGACTTGTTGCAACGCCATATTAGCCCTGGTTAAAGCTGCTCCTTGCCTTTGATTAATTGCTAAATCTAGATCAGCTGCTTGGACTTTTCCTGCTTGGACCATTTCTAAAATAGCTTGTTCTAGAGCATCAATCCCTTGGTTTTTTGCAGCTGAAGTGACAACTTTAAATTTCAGGTTGGGGTGCTCTGGGAGATTTTCAGCCGCAGTCTTTACTAGGTCGATTTTGTTAATGACTAAAATTAATGGTCGGTCTTGTACCTGGGCATAAATTTCTTGATCAGCTTCAGTCCAGCCTGCTGTAGCATCAATAGTCAGCAGCACTAAATCCGCTGCACCGGCAGCACGACGCGATCGCTCAACCCCAATTTTTTCTACTTGATCTGTTGTCTCCCGAATCCCAGCTGTATCTAGGACTTGCACCGGAATTCCCCCCACTACTAAGTGGGATTCGACGACATCACGGGTTGTCCCCGGTAACTCGGTGACTATGGCGCGATCGCTTTGGCTCCAAGCGTTTAACAAGCTTGATTTCCCGACGTTAGGCCGACCAACAATTGCCACTTTTAACCCAGTGCGGAGGAGTTCACCTCGATCCTTAGTTGCGAGTAGTTTGGTAATTGCGGTGGCAATCTGGTTAATTTCGGCGATGATCAAGTTGGTATCTAGGGGTGGTAAATCTTCCTCAAAATCGATCCGGGCTTCAATTTCGGCGAGGATATCTAGGCAGTTAGCGCGTAACTGACGGATTGGTTGGGCTAATTTACCCTGTAACCCAGCTAAAGCGGTTTGAGCTGCTTGGGGTGATCTTGCTCCGACTAAATCAGCGATACTTTCGGCTTGAGTTAAATCTAGTCTGCCGTTCAAAAATGCCCGCAGGGTAAATTCTCCGGGTTGAGCTAATCTGGCACCGGTTTCCAAGCACAGTTGTAATACTTGTTGCACAGCCATGATTCCCCCGTGACAATGGAATTCCACCACATCTTCACGGGTGTAAGAGCGGGGAGCTTCCATGATTAGTAGTAAGGCTTCATCGAGGAATTGACAGGTTTGGGGATGGCGGATGTAACCGTAGAGAATCCGGTGAGTTGCCCAAACTTGCTGTCCAGGCGCATGAAAAAGTGAGCGAGCGATGGCTAGGGCATCGGGACCAGAGACCCGTATAATACCCACACTACCCTGTTGGGGAACAACGGCAGTGGCGATCGCGGCAATGGTTCCGGTGTGGGTTTCTAACATGGGTCCATTCTATCTGGGAGCAATGCGATTTTGTGAGGCGGATCTAAAAACGAGTGATCGCTACCACCCGGTTCTCAGGGCTAAAAAATATTTGTTACATATTTTCTAATTTTAAATACTTAAAATTCGGCGGAGGAATTTGTATTGATAATAGAGGTAATTTGGATGTTAAATCAAATTTACCTTGATAGGGATGAATATCAAAAGTGATTGTTTCTCCTAATATTTTAGGTAATAAATTTTGTAGAGCTTCATTCATTGATAATTCTTCTACTAAAAACTCAACGTGCAAGTCTATTTACCCCAGGGCAAACGCATCTAAAGTATAAAAACCCCATAACCACAATGGTTTCAGCGCCTGATCAAAAATCCTATTTTTTGATCAAGATCCTTATCCAGTCAGCATTGCAGAAATAAGATGCGTTCGCCCTGCTATTTACCCCCACTTTATTGGATTTGAGATATATTTTTCTTCGGTCCACCAGCATTGATTAAAGGATTACCTACTTCAAAGTAATCTTCCATCCATAAAGACCCTAAAGTAGCTCCCTGTTCTTTAAAATCTTTCACTCCTTGCATATCAGCAGTGCGTTTTGCTTGGGTATATCCTTGTTCATCTCTATAAAGTACCCATAATTGTTCGGGTGTGAGAGCATCAACAAAGAATGGTGAATGGGTTGTTACCATTAATTGAGCATTAGCGGAAGCTGCGAGGCATTCTCCAGCTAACTCTCGTAATAAACGCGGGTGTAGGTAATTTTCTGGTTCTTCAATGCCGACAAGTTGCGGTGGGTCTGGGTCAGATAATATGGTGAGATAAGCTAACATTTTGAGAGTGCCATCTGAGGCAAATTTCGCTAGTATTGGTTGCTGAAATGGGGCATCTTTAATTTGTAGCAATAAACGCCCATCCTGCATCATTTCTGCATCTACTCTTTCTAAGCGGGGAACTCGACATGATAAAGTATCAAGAATTTGCTGTAACTGTTCAGGATGTTGTTCTTTGAGATATTGAATTACATTAGGTAAATTATCTCCTGTGGGTGATAATCTTTCCTGTGGTCCCGCTTCTGGAATACTGCGGGCGTTGTCGGCGCTTAAATAAGAAAGATACCAGCCACTAATAAAATTACGTAATGCACCAACTCGAGGATGTTTAGAAAATTGTCCCAAAGTGCTTACAGCCAATAGCTCAGAGGAGTTTAGTTGTTCCAATACTCCCTCATCTTGTTCATCTGGATTTTCGCCTGTAATTACTCGTCCTTCACCTTCTTGAAAATCGAGAAATTTAAATGGTTTACCAGTCCGACCTCTTCTCCACTGCAACCATTCTTCTGCTACATGAGGACCCTTTGGTGTTTCTTCAATAGCTAGATGATAGGTAATGATCGGTAAATCTAGCTTTTCACGATATTTTAATTCAATAACAATAGCTCCATCTGCACCCCTTGTCCGCAGTTCTCGAAAGCGTCCACGTCTATCCCATGCTTTACGCAAGCCGACTGTAAAGCACTCTGATAAAAAGGCGAAAACATCAAAAATAGTTGATTTGCCACTGCCATTAGGTCCTAAGAAGACGGTGAGTGGAGTAATTTTTTTGAGTTCCAGGTCACGCAAGGCTCGATAGTTTTTGACTCTGAGATATTCTATACGGGGAATGGATTGGCTAGGCATAGAAACACATTTAGGCTATATCTCCTATTGGTACATATTTATCTGCATCTTTCATCTGTGTCTCGCGTGATAGCAGTTTGGGTAGTAAGGTGTTGCGTAAACTTCCTTCAGGACAAAAGTCTTTTATAGCACCAAGTTAACCTGTTAGCCATACTGCAACATCAACAGATTTACTCAATTAGCCGTACACCCCTCAATAGAATTTGCGACAGAACCAGCAAGTATAGACAATAATGTGTGTTACCAATCACTTGATCACTCCCCGTTCACCGATTTTAAATCGAGTTATACTGGAAACAGGTTGGAGCTTACTTTTACAGCAAATTGATATCAAACCTGCCACGAGTAGGGTAAACTTCAGGGCAAACCCATCGAAAGTACAAAAACCCTATAACCACAGGGGTGCTCTGGGAGAATTTCCGCCGCAGTTGTTAGTAGGTCGATTTTGTTAATAACTAAAATTAACGGCCGGTGTCGTACCTGGGCATAAATTTCTGGATCAGCTTCAGTCAAGCCGACAGTAGCATCAATAGTTAGGAGTACTAAATCAGTTGCACCTGCGGCACGGCGCGATCGCTCCACGCCAATTTTTTCTACTTGATCTGTTGTCTCCCTAATCCCGGCAGTATTCAATACCTGCACCGGAATTCCCCCTACCACTAGGTAGGATTCGACGACATCATGGGTTGTCCCCGGTAGCTCAGTGACAATAGCGCGATCACTTTGGCTCCAAGGGTTTAACAAGCTTGATTTCCCGACATTGGGCCGACCGACGATAGCCAATTTTAGCCCGGTGCGGAGGAGTTCGCC
>Ga0209208_10001892_pt1 | contig 29947 bp, 10 predicted proteins | sample S1TSphfallax_3_FD_187694 | JGI IMG/M metagenome (GOLD analysis project Ga0209208, IMG submission 187694) | Host-associated microbial communities from peat moss isolated from Minnesota, USA - S1T2_Fd - Sphagnum fallax MG (SPAdes) (version 2) | ecosystem: Host-associated > Plants > Peat moss >...
GTTTTTAAACCTACACCTGACCAGAAGAACCTCCCAGTCAAAATTCTGTCGGGGAAAGATAAATCCGGGCACTTAGCATCATCTCCCGTTAGCGGTAAGGTTGAGCTCTGTACGAGAATAAGACAAACTATCAACGGGAGACAAAGTCAACAAAGCAGGGAGGTGTGCAATAACGCGTGCCAGAGAAAAGGCCTGAGGTGAAGGAGGTGTGCAAGAACATAAGCCAGAGGAATAGTCTGAGTTGAGTGCAAGAAACCAACCAGCCTGGCTTTTATGTGTTGACACAGAGGGCGCACCATGGCACAAGGACCACTTGCATCGATTCTCTAAATCTGGGCTCTCTACGCAAACAAGTTGATCACCGATCTGGAATACACACACGCCGAATCCATTTAACGGATTACTTTTCACTTGGCTCATATTTGCACGGAGGAGCCTGCTGCGAATTTCTGTGAAGGTGGGTTCAATCGACGGTATCGTCGTCAATCTCCTCGCATACATCCAGAAGGCTTGCTGGCTCAATGCGAAAACAAGGCTATCCATCATCTAACTGTCAAATTAGCAGGTGTGTGTCTGGCACACCAGCATATCTCTAGGCTCTTATGTCGAAGTTAGTATTTTGTGACGCCAAAACTTAGCTTGTGTCCGTAAAAACACATAGAAGTATGGGGATTGGAGGGAAAGAAGTTTGTGGAATGACTTAGATTCGCATAAAGGAGCCTACCGCGATTTTCTGTCGCGGTGGCAGATGTCGGGACTCGGTGCTATTCTTTGCTAATATGCTCACGTATATATATATATTGGCTAGCGCAGCTCGACCTTAAAGGTTGTTGGGGTCATTCATGTGCCACCTTGCGACTTTGCAGAACTTGCAGGTATGTGCGTATTCACTAACTTCTCTCATCCTGAATTCAACATTAAAACTAATTAGTTTTTGTTCGCAATTTCTTTTTGATGATATCTAGATAAGAATGTGTGGAGTCTATTTAATGATTCAACTCGTGACTGATTACAGCTTGAGCATAATACTCATGGGGTCCAAACTGTAGGGAACCTAATTAGTATAGAACTCATGTGACCCGCATCTTCTCTTATAGAAAACCACTCATGAATTTAGCAGATAAAGTAGCTCGCAATAATCATGCTTACAAGCGAAACCATTCCATTCAGCAGATGTAAGAGTGCAACATTAACATTCGACAGGTTGGCCATGTATTTATCTTGATGAAATAGTGCAGCAGTAATGTTTGAGAGTGAATGAATTTGTCATTCACTTCACACCAATGGACTTCTAGCATGAGGAGTGACTAGACTAGTGCGTGCCTCAAATGATTGAGTAATCCCCTCTGTTAGATCCTTTGCCCATCTAAGTTTGGACCAAATCAAGAGCCATTCCAGAAGCGTGAGAAGAATGGGCGAAGAGGGATTTTAGAAGGAGGACACTCGCAGTCGATACATAACTAGTAGGATTCACACCTCTCAGCAGCTATAACTGCTAATTCAGTAGTTGGAATGGTGCAATAATGATGTTTGTCAACAAGAAACACTTTATTTAGAGGATAGGATAGTGCGGTAAGGATGTTTGTTGGTGATTGTCCAGGTTAAGACTACGAAAACATTCTTTGTCAAGGAAAGGTGGTGGGCTGCGTGGAAGACTCCACATATCGTCACTTTCTTTGCTGACGAAACCCGTATACCAGTTCTCCCGAGATCACACTTGCTTGCCTTGCCTTATACCTTATTGCTGCAGTGCTGAGAATGGATATTAAAGGGAAGGTAATTCTCTTTGGAAAAACCGGGGAGGGAAAATCTACCATTGCCAATGTTCTTATAACAGGAGGCATCGACGAGCAACCATTTCCAGTTGGACACGGTATGACCGGTTGCACCTCAAGAGTGCAGACGGAACGCGGCCGCGGATGGACGGTTACCGATACTGCCGGTCTCGGCGAGGCCGAGGGAGGTAAAGTCAATACCGAGCAAGCGGAAAAGATCATAATCGACTTCCTGAAGAGTGTAAGGGGTGAGTACTCACACATAATATATGTCAAGAAAGCAACCAACAGGTTCGATGTCATAGATGAGAAGATATGGAAAATCTTCGAACGTGTGTTCATCGGCGCTGAAGAGTGCTTCACCGTGCTATTCACAGAAGGAACCAGCAGCTGGCTGGAAGAGAATTGGGAAAGCCTCCCAAGCTGGGTCAAGAATCGTGGCAAGCAGAATGTACTCATCACCAACATACCCCCCATCGACCACCGGCCTGTAAGGGAAAAGCGGAACAAAGCCTCCAGAGCAGAAGCGATGGCACGCCTGGAGGACGAGCTTTGCAAGACTTTCAAGGCACGAGGTTTTAAATACTCGATACCCAATATAAGTAAAATGAATGATAAGGATTTAAAGAAAGAATCGAAATCTGTGCTTGACTACATAATGATGATTTTCAATAACGTCATAGGTCCTATGTGCACAGCCGCTCATTTTGCTATAGCGGTAGCGGATATATGCATGTTTCTAACCACAATAATGTAAGGTGGTGTTTCGTGTCATAGTTCACTAGGTAATTCTATCGCATTGTAGCATGTACTACTATTACTTGATGAGTTGCTTTTTCTCATAATTTAAAGAGATGTAGTTCAATATATTGCTGTTGCTACAATATAGTATGAGGCATATAGTAGCTATTGAGTATGAATAAAGTATTTTACGTAAGTAGTTACACATTGGACGCATTTGCTCACACCTCATGAAACGTGTATAAGAACTCTTTTATTTGTTCATAATATATGGTTTTATTCCACATTGTAGTGTCAGGTTCAAACTGGTTAAGGTGTACATCAATATTCTATCACAAGTCGTGGTCATTTTTTATGTGAGATCAATGAAAAGGATTTTATACATGAAACATAGACTTGGGTAAGTTATCTAGCCCATTTTTAGTGAAATGGATTGCAAAGTCAACTATAATATTTTCAATTTAAAGCTCTTGAAGTCATTGCTATCCTAAAATGTCATAAAAGACTTGACATTAACTGAATTTAGGAAGTATTAAAGCAAGAATCTAAGATTAATTTGAATCTAGGACTCAAATTTCACACATTTGATTGATGCATTGGAACAGAAGAATGGCATATAAAATAAAAATTGACCATCTTTTGTTACATGTATTTTAATCATATTTTCAAATACTTGGGTTAATAATAGTTGTTGAAGGACTATTTCTTTTTAATATTGCCTAGTACAATGCCTTGATCAATTTGGACCTTGTAATGTATCCAATTGCACATCAAGGCTTATTCATGGTTGGGGTTCCAAAAAAAAGAAAAAAGGATTTCAGAACTTTTGTGAGGCTACTTTTTGCAAATAACATTTACTTGAAACAAATTTAAATGAACAAAATTGAATAGTCTAATTTAAGATAATTCATGTGGTGGTGGTGAGTTTTCTCATTCATACATAATTGTGTGTGAATATTTTGGTTTCTATCCAAAAAATTTCCAAAAAATTTCAAAATGAGTTTCAATGGATAACCAAACATGTTTTTTGGCAAGATTATTTCTTGCACATGTGACTTGCACCTAAAGTTAGACATTTTGAACCCATTGAACATTATTTTTTTGTCAAACAATAAAAAAATGAATCCTTTTCCTTGCAACCTTTTCCTTTGAACAAAATTTTAAGACTTTGAAATTTGTGTATAATTTGATTTTTCATCAAGTTATCTAATGAACATGTACTTTCATAGAAGGGGGCATGTTTTTGTTATCCAAAAAGTTTGAAATCAATTACATGACTTTATGCATTCCTTTTGATTCCTTTAAAAAATAAAATGCAATTTAAACATTTGACATAGTTAGTTTACAAGACTCAAAATGACATTTACATAGTATTCCAATTATTGTTATAGTTTTATTAATTTATCTATAGTAACATATTTGACTGTTAAAAAGGAAAAATATACCCTATAAATTAATGAAAATTTTCACTTTCAAAAATGGTGAAGAATTTTTTATTTGGTGGTTCAATAAAAAAAAATTAGTTGGACCTTTTTAAGGCTTAGAATACCTAACATCCACCTTTTTTTAAAAGGGCATTAACTTAAGCCAAAAATGTTGAACAACAAGTTTAGGTGATGAAGTAATGCCACATATGCCATGCATCCAAAGGCCAAGCCAAGTGATTAATCATTTAGTGAAAAATAGCCATGCAACCAACCAAAAGTGGTAAAGAATTACACAAAAAATTGTTTGCAAATTGTTTCATAATTTTTGGAACTTTGGTGAATTAATTATGTTTTTTTTTAAAAGTCAGTGATGATTGTTTGATTGATTTATAGATGAGAACATCTATCACCAAGGGCAATAATTTATGACACCAACTTAAATGATGTATTTAATAATTTGTCTTTAAACCTATCATTGACACACCAACTTTACGTTTCTTGCATAATCTTATTAATGTCAATGTCATACCTAGAAATATTATGTTTATAAGTGGGCACAATAACTAGAAATAACTAACCTATTGTGCCTACCTAAGTTTACCTAGCTCAATGGGTGAAAACATGAAATAAAGAGCCATAGAGAGTGTGGACAATCCTTAAAAACTGTTTTTTAATTTCTTGAAAAATCACCATGGGAACATTATATATGAAAAAATTCATTTAAGTTTTGAAATAAATTATTATACTTTCAAAGTTGCAACTATAAAATTTTCATGAAAATTCACCATGTTTCAAAAGTCCTTTTATATGTTTAAAACACTCATAAAAAACATGTGGACAAGTGGTTTCAAAAGTTTTTTTCCTTATCAAATGTTCACCAAATCATTTCCATTTTTTTGTGAACTTTAATATATTCCACAAAAAAGGATCCATGTGTTCAAAAATTTCAAAAAATAAAAATAAATGTACACTTTTAGATTTGATACTCAAACATCCTTAAGCACTAATATAATTTTGAATTTCTAACCATGGTCCAAAGTAAAGTTATAGATTCACTACATTCTAAGGCTTGATGCAAACAAATTTGAGTTTTTAGTATGTTATATGTCATATTTGGCCTTAAATTTGATATTTTGTTTGAAAAGTTATGTGAAAAATGCAATAAAAACCAATAAAAATTTGCCATGTGGAAAATGTAATTTTTGGAAAAGATTTTAACCTTGGCATGACTAGCTCCTTATTTCATGTTTTCACCCAAATAGATAAGGAATATTTGATCGACATCTCAACATGCATTAACCACAACCCATGTCATTATGTTCTTTCACATTTTGAACCTCTATTTGATTTTTAAAATCATATTATACAATTTATAATAGATCATAATTGTACCAAGAAAATGTAATTTAAATGTATGATATATAATTTACTTACTATATAATGTTTATAAATGGGTCTTAAACTACTCCTACTACTTAGTTTATTCAATAAATAAATTACATTGCCTACCTAATTAAATAATTAACTCAAAGAATATCACATGTCAACATGATAAAATGCCTACTATTGATGAGCCTACTTAGATACTACATAATATTTACTACCTATTAAGTAACCTACTTAATTAAATAAATAATTTAAAAAAATTATGACATATCAACATAATAAAATACCTACTACTTAAACACATATATAATACCTACTACCTAGCCCTATTTCTACCATTAATTGCCATGGATCCTTTCAAATTTTCACAAACCCACCAAGTCTTACTACACATTTAATGGTTAGTTCATTGAAAAAAATTTAAGGGAAAACAATTAAACCATTAATACAATAATTTCATTGGCCAACTTTTATCTTTTTCACATTTTAATTACATGTACATTTGTGACTAGGATTTATAATCGCAAATCAAGTTGAAAAGATGCCAAGTGGTGTCCAATAGCCTATCAAACCTTCCAAGTTGTAGAAATAACTACATTTTCATCTATTTTGGGATGTGAGGTTTGATATTTAGACCCTAAGGATGGATATCATCTCTTTTGCCATCTAACCACACCACTCAATGTGAAAACATAATAGGATGCATTCTATTTAACCCATACTTGATTTCAAACATTGCACAAACATCAATTTCAATATTTCATACTTTATTGATATTTGTGCAAATGTAAAATTTTAAAGTATACTCTTAAAGTATTTTTCAATGATGTCCAAAATTAAATATTTTTTCTTCCAAAAGTCTACATTAATTTGAACAAATTATTTTTTAATTTCTAAAATTGAACTACATTTCAACAACAATTCATTGGAAAAACAAATTTAATCACATGATTTATAAATGGAATATATTTTACAACTAATTTTTAATAAAAAAAATTATCTCCCGCATTTTAATCTTTCATTTCATTTTTAAAAAATACAATGAGATTATATATCATAATTCTAATTAATTCACATTTTTTTTAATAAATGGATAATATATGGTCACATTTCAATATATATATATATCTTAAACCTCTATTTGATCCAAAAACATCATAGTTGATTATCATTATAATATGTTGTAATTTTAACGATAAAATTTAATTTAAACATATAATATATAATTAAATAATCATCATATTTAATATTTATAAATGGATCATAACTCAAATATATTTAATAAATATATTATGATAATTTGTATTGTTAATTTCAATAACCAATACAAAATACCAATAAACAGTTTGACACAAATTGATTATTAAACAAACATTGTAATTCCAAAGATGCCACATATGTTTTAATCATCAAGGTATTGTAAATGAAAACATTATTGGGTCCTAGTCACCAAAACAACTATGACTAGTTGCGAAAACAACTAAATTTTCATCCATTCAATATTGGATGAAAAATGTGCATTTTTATTTTACTTTTCCATCCAAACATGTAATAATCACAAACTATAATCACCTTTGAAATTGAACCAACCATTAGCCCTAAACCTTCAAGTAAGTTCTTCGTTTCCAAGTCATTAACATCATCATAATCTTGTTGCAAGTATTCATTTAAATTTAATTTTTTAATCTTTGCCATTTGCACTCTGGCCTTGTAAAAATAGTAATTAAAGAACTTTGGGAACTTGTTGATTACAAACAAAAACAAATAGAATGGATGGCTATGGTTCTTGTGCAACAAGTTCTATTAAGGATTTTGCAATAGTTTGGTTTCGAAAACTATCACTTCAAGAATCAAGACCTCACTTTGAAAGTCTAATGCAAAAATAGGGTTTTGGTTTCCAAGCACAAATAATAACTTCAAGTGCAACAATGAGGTTTTGACATTTCGATTCCAAGTTTTTCAAGAAAAGGTTTAGTAAAACTTCGTAAAAAATAAGTAAACCGTCACCCTCATGCATATTACAAACTACAAACCATGGATTTCTAATGAACTTTAGAAGGTGCCTTTAAATGGACTTTCAGGAGGTGTATTCAAACTTCAACAGTTCCGATTCTTTTTTAAATAATTTGGGATGCACCTCACAACTAGTTAATACAGGTAGAACTAACAAATAGGCGCACCACAAGTTGTGGTTCCAAAGAATGTTTGCTGGATATTGGTGTTTCACTTTGTACAATGGACCCCAACAGTAAGGGGCACTCTATTTTCAGACCCACTAGTCTAGCCAGTGTCATTGGCCCAAGTGTGAGCTCATTATCCAACACCCTTACTCATCAAGGGCTTTCCAATGGTCCAACAGTATGGCAGGAAATGTGCTTGTTTGATAGTTATGATAATTTACTTGAATTTTTATTCAATTTTCCAAATCGCCTTCATTAAATCCTACTAACTTGAGGCTTTCCAACAATATTCAGAGTGTAGCAAGAGGTACTATGGTTTAGGATATCCATGATAAAAAAACTTAGAGCTTCCTTCATAGATAGATTACAGCCCCTATAGGCTTTGGTATTTTAAAAACAATATGAATTAAGATGCACTTCACTCACCGAATCAAAGCATTGTCTAATATATTTACTGGGCATCAATTTAAGGGGGTATTGAAAGGGAATTTTGATACTTCCTGGCTATGACTGTGCATTGCAGAGATCCAATTTATTTGACTGAATAAAAGGAAAAAATTGAACCCATCAATTGAAAGGAGAAAAAGAAAATTTTGGATCCAGATAACAAAGTTGAAGACCAAATCTATAAATCTTTTATGTATACAGAGTGGCATTGCAGGGGGAAAAAGAACCCCTCAGAAGACATAACTGCCTGGGCTTCTGGAGTGCATGGCATGCCACATTACCTCATCACCTAAATTTGCTAATCACAATTTTTGGCCAAGCTCAATACCCCTTCAGGAAAGGGTGAATATTAGGCGCTAGGCCTATCTCTACTCACCCAAAAGGAACCAACTAGTTGTACGTGGGTTTATCATTTTCAGGCAAAAGCATGGGAGTTGGGCCGAAAGTGACAAACCCATCTATAATAGTTAAAACCATGTACAATTCACAGGTTAAAAAGTTCTAACCAAAGACTGGGCCACAGGGATTCTGTTGTTACAAGCCACTTTAGGATGAGAATGTTGACTGGAAGCTAGCCTTCAAGCTGAGCTTATAATGAACAGATTTGCTCCTGAGATGTGTTCCCTTAGGGAGCTAAGGGCTCATGAATTCAACAAGATCCAAACGTAGATCTATTTGCTAAGTTTTCAAACTAAAAGTCGACATAAGAATGCTCAATTTTGGTATTCAATGCAAGTGACAATGGTGTGTCAATAAGTGGAGTTGCCATGACATTCAGAATCCAGTGTCCGCTATCCCAAACATCGTATCCAGTTTTAACACATCAGTTGATTCACCTCAATTATTCACCTCAATCCAGCCTCAATCCAGGTGCACTTGGGCTGTGCCCGTCTTCTTTCTTTGTCACGAAACATTTGCATTGATATCCCACTTGCCAACAGCAGCGTATAGATGCTCAACAGTAGCACATAGCCCATAACATTTTCAGGGTCAACTTCCAATAATCTATTCTGCAACATGGTTCTCCTGTAGCCAAAAAGTGGAGGTCCAGGAATAGTACAGCACATACACTGCCTACTACGGACCCTGCCAGCCTTGTTCTGCCTTATCAATCTCTCATCGACAGACACCTATTCCCACTTAGACTCAAACCAGCTCATTGCTCGACTGCTGATCTGTTTGTATTTTGAAGATCGACAGACTATTCAGCACATTATTGGACATAGCACAGCTCACAATGTCTTCTCACACACATGCATCAAACGCTTTGCATTTCATTCAGAAGGTATATACATACTCCGACAGCACAAGCATGTCCCCTCAAAACAACAAATCTGATCATTCCTGGAGTTCTTGTTCCTCTTCTACATCCTCTATCCTCCTGCAGCTTGAACTTAGCTACCTATCAGACGCAACGGAAGATCAAAACATAGCAAAAGCTCCCAGCTACCGAGTTCTTCTCTCCTCTCTTTCCTTCTGTCATTCTCCCCAAAAACTGCAGCTCTCTCCGTTGTCCGACCTCTATCTTTGCTATCCGTTGTCCCTCTCCACTCTGCCGAGCCTCCTTCCCTCCAACCGTCTTCTCCTCTTGCTCCTTCCGACTTCCGTTACTTCATCCAGAAGCTTCTCCAAATCACTTAGCGCCGTTCCAATCCGATTCCCAAGTCCGCCGTCACATTAAACAGGCCCCATCAATGTCGGCCGCCATGCAAAACCCACTGTTCAGCATCCTCTTCCAAAAATCAACATCTCATGCAGGATCAAAGCAAAAGTAGCCGCCATGCAGCAAACGGCTTAATTAGACAAAGAAGACTACTTCCCTGATTAGGGACATCCAGAAGTGGATGTAACCTATTTTAGGGTTACAGGACCTTAAAAGTGAATAAATTCATTGCACTTTAATGATTTTACATTAGTTAAAACTATTTCACTATAAGGTCACTATGTAAACATCTTGTTTCACTATTAATTGACATAATTCAATATTATAATTTATTATGATAAATAAGTTTATTTTTATTTTGTCATTTCAAATACATTACGCTACTTTAAACTACACATTATATTATTTTAGGGTACCTTATTTATTCAATATATACTTTAAATTATTATAAGCTAAAATATTTAACTAACCTTAAGTTATACTTTGGGTTATTATAAGTTATTTTATCTTAAGGTAAAACTAACTTGAAATAAAATATAATAATTTAAGATGGAATAACCTAGGGTAGAATAATTTTAAATAACTAATAATTTAGCTTCAATAAAATAGCCTATAATAGCAAAAAATGGCATGTGGTAAAATAATTAATAATAGCTTAAAATAATTTGTGATAAAATAATTCTAAATAACCAAAAATAATCAACAATAGCCAAGGCAAACCTATGATAAATAGACTAAAATAATAATAGTTTATGATAAATAACATTAAATAATCTATAATAACCTATAATAAAATAACTAATAATCGGTAAAAACACATTACAGTAGACCAAAATGGTTAGTTGAAGGTCCATTTTTAAAATTCAAATTTAGTGATTTTAAAAAAAAAACATTGAAATGGTGTTGAATTTCACATATTTTTCCATTTCCAAGTTCATACCACCATAATTTAAACCTTTTTAAAAAACCTTTAAAGACATGGCCTTGAAATATGAATTTAAATATTGAAATGAATTTTATGAATTTGAAATTTGAAATTTAAAATCTTAAAAATTTCACTACAACAAAAAGTGTCCTTATACGCAAACTGATTTCATTAAATTTTGAATGAATTCATTGGTTGTAATGAATGGGACCTAGTGGGGATGTAATGAATTCACTAGTTTAGTGAGTGGGAACTAGTGAACTACACCCACATTTTGTAGTAGTGTTTTGAATGATTTTTTCTTGCTTGATTTTTTCATCTTAAGTGTTACCATGTTTTGTTAAATTCACCTTGCATTGAACATTTATCCTTCTGGTAATTTGTTTTTTGGGGTTGAAAGATTAGAATGTAGGTTTCAGTTTTTCATCTCATTTTTGCCAAGTTTTTCAAACAAATTTGAATATAATGCAACAATACTTGACTCACCTAAAAAAAACTACCATTGTGACTTCCAAAAAAATCCATCATAATGTGCTTTTATTCAAATAATATATGTTAAATGCTTAAAATAGCCAACAATAGCCTATGATAAAGTAACAACAATAACATATGATAAATAACTTAGAATAGCCAACAATAGCCTATGATATAATAACCAATAATAACTTTAAATAAAATAGCTTAAATTAGCCAACAATAGTTTACAATAGGATAACCAATAATAATTTATGGTAAAATAACCAAAAATAACCACTGGTAATTTGAAACCTCCCCATATTTGAAGACCCATTTGTTATTATTTGGCTCTAACAGCTCCACCTTGTTTGTTTTTGCGTACTATCATACATGTATGGATTACCATGTGCAAAAAGTTATTGAAATAATGATTAATCATGTTCAAAACAAAGGAATATTGATCAATGAATGGAATAAAAAAAACAAGTTTGCTTTCACTTTTAAAAAATTGGTCAATTTGTCGTTTCCAACATCTTCATTTGATATCACATACAATTAAAATAAAAAAACTAACAATTTTAAATTAAAATTAGTCACCTAATCCAACAAACACATAACATTTACTTTAAATACGTATATGTAACAACTATTACCTCAAATTTGTTGAAAAAATGAACATAAATTCAACCCAAAGCCCTATTAAATGCATTAGGATAATGCATGATGTACAAATAATAATAATTTACTATGTTTTGGGTCATATTTGGCTTCAATTTGGATATCCATCCATTATCCAACTTGAAAAGTTATTTTTGAAAATGCATTATTAACCAATACAAGAAGGTCATATGTGCAATTTAGTCCTTGAAAAGGACTTAGACGTTGCTACAAATGGTTCCTTTTATTGTGATGGACCCTCAAGGGTGCACGTTAACCCTTAAATTCAAAGTTTCAAATTAAAATATAGTAATAGGTCATCTGACTAATGATCAAACTATGTATGGGTTTAAGCTACACAAAATAATTGCAAACTAATTTATCTTTCATTGTAATACACAATTATGACATGAATGTTAAAAAATAACACATGATATTTCATCAAGATGAACACATTAATGTTCTAAAAATTTCAATGTTAGTTGGCAATTGCAACCTTAGCCAATTTCATATGTGGCATGGCCATATAATCATGTCCTTGCACCTAAGGGGTTAAATGATGCACCCCCAAGCTCCTTGATGGACTCAATTGCGAGTCCAAAAGTAAAGATAGCGGAAAGAGAAAGAGTTGGTGCACTCCTTGGCTCACAGCACTTTGGGGGTAGAGGGGTGTGTTGGAGCTCCGGGATGGGGACTAGGAAGATTGATAAAGAATTCAATTCCTTGCATGGACTTACACAAACCAAACAACAAGTTGGTTAGTGCGTAGTTGGAACACCTTTGGTGCACGGACGAACCACGAGTAAACATGGACTCACAAGACTCATCACAATTCGGATGTGGGGGAAGCCACACCTTATAGTATTCTCTATGCCTGGCCACATGGTTAACACCAAAATGTCATTTTGTCCCAAGACTCCCAAGTGGGACTTCTAAGTGGGAGTCTTGAAATTCCCAGAATTGGGACTCTCGTGACTTTGGATGCCCATAACTTTGTGTGCAAACCTTTGATTGAGATGAAGTTTGAATCGAAATTGTAGCCCTTGCTAAGATCTTTATAATAGTGTGTTGGACATTATGTTTTAAGTACTCAAATGGATCATACGAACCCATTTTAGGCATCTATGTTCTAAGAGCTTTTCAATGGTGTAAGGAACTCTTTAATATAATGGGTTTTGACCCTTAAAATTGTTCTTTGAAAATTCGAAAGTGCATCGAGACTCCAATTCCTGAAGTGGGAGCTCATTTGGGAGTGTGGAGGTTCATTCGTTCACATTCTCCCTTATTCCTGGGAACATGAAATGTGACTCCTGGGCTTCACTCTTGGCTCGCACCTTCGCTAGCCCTTGTCTTGGTTGTGAGCCCAAGGTTAAGGTTGTGACACCAAAATTGAATGTTACAACTTTTGTGCAACTAGGCCATAAAGTCAATGTACATTGACTGAAACTACACACATGGCAACCAATGTGTCAAACTAGCGATGAAGTTACAACTACCATAGGACTAATTATGTAGAACTTGGAAATTTTTGAAATAGAAAAAAAATTATGTATTATTTCATGTAAATATTATCATATTTCTAGATCCCAAGTTGTGTACTTATTACATTTGAGTTGATTTAAACATTTAGTTGCATGGTAATATGGTCTCCATAAACAAGATTTTTCATAGTGTATGTCAATGTAAAATGTGTCAATAAACATGCCAAGAGTAACCTTGTAATACCATACCTATGGCCAAGAGGGTGCAATCACAATCCAACGAGCCAAAAATGGCGTTGGACCACAAAGAAAAATAGTCAATATTGGATAAATATTTATGTTTTTCCATTTAAAACTATGGGAATCATGACAAGTTATTGTTTTTTCTTCATATAAATGTTAAGGAATTCAAACCAAAAATCCATTTGATGAAATTTTAAGTTTAAGTTTTGATTTAGGACCTCTAAAAATGAACAACAATGCCTTGGACATGGGTCAATTTTGCAAAGGACTATCAAAAAGACTCATATAATAAAACACATTTGATGAGGGAAAAACTTAAGAGGATAAAGACCTATTAAGCACATTAAAAAATCATTCATACCCTAAAACATGTGGAATTGTAAAACTTTAAAAAACAAAAAAACTTTCCAAATTGATCCATAATTTTAGAACTTCAAAAGCCCTTTGCCACACATAAATGGGGTAAAGTGTACATGATGTGTTAAGAAAAGTTATAGTTTATTATACAAGAAAAAAAATTGTAAAAAGAAAATTGGTTATGATTTGAATATATTATCATTTTTAAAGACAAAACATTTGAATTTACAAGGAATCAAAACACTTAAAAAATTCATATTTATTAAAAAATGATGAAGAAAAAAACATGTCATGTACTTGAACAATTATAAACATTTATTAAAACAAATTGCAAAAAAAAAAGTTCTAAAATTCATTCATATGAAAAAGGTTTTTTGGGGGAAAAAGACATATAATGCTTTTTTACAATTAGTTCATTATATCCCATTTGCACCCAAGAGTTGAAAATTATTGTTAAAACATTTATTTATTTTTAAAAAGGTTCAAAATTTCCAATTTTAATATTTCAACAATCAAGGAATAACTACAAGAAATGCATCATATGATTTGTATTTGTAATTAGTATCCCAATGTTGGGACAAATGAAAACTTGTTAAGGGTTGAAGGTTTGATTTTCATGGATTTAAAACATAAATAGTAAATAAATAAAATTGTTGAGGCCTTTCATGAATTATTTTGTGCCAAACATCAATTGTACTTGTAGGGTATTTAACACTTGATTGAAAATGTTAGAATAATATTCTTGTGAAAGGATAAAAAGTTCACATAAATTAGGTATGTGGCCCAATTTTTTTTCATTTATCAACACACTATATTATTATCAAAGGCTCATATTGTTCAAAAAAATATTCTTAAAATCATGATTACAAATTTACATAATTGAAAAAAGAAATTATGACGAGAAAAGATCATGCATTATACTATAATGTAAAGGTTTGCATTAAAAATGTCCCATTAAAAAAAAACTTTCAAATCATTTCAAATCCTTTAAGCATTAAAAATCATTAGTTGCATTATGTTGAAATTGGGTACTCCATCCTCAATAAATTCATTTCAAATCTATCAAAATTCTCCCATAATAAATTAAGATTCAAGAATATGATTTGTCCAAGTCCAAAATCTGATGTTTGTGATTTTGCATTACATTTGAGTTCAAGTATACATTAGTTTGACAAAAAAAATTCATCATACATTGTAATCAAAATATATTGAAAGATCATCTTAAAAGCACAACATACATTATAAAACATGAATGAATATTATAAATAAATATCTACATTAAACTATAGTTATTTTTATATGTCCAATTGACATACTTTTTTATTTAGTTGATTGTGATAGCACCCACCATTTTTACATGGCGATATCATCAAAAATTTAATCTACCAAAACTTATCCACAAGCCTAAAATGTGGGTAGCAATGTAACCAATCAATAACACATTAAAATTGCTCTCATAACATATTTCATGGAAATTAATTTCAAAGTCATAATTAGCTCTTTTCCAATGTTTTCATCACAAACATTTTTGTTATGTGAAAATATGAATGTTATAATTTTGAATTTTGACAAGGAAACGAATTAATCAAATGAATATTACAACCAAATGTTACAAATCAAAAGAAATGTACAAAAAAAATTTGTATGTAAAAACTTCTTTAGCTTCTTAACCCTATTTTCTCTCCTACCTACCTTTCTTTTCTTTCCTCATGCCTACCATTTACCCCTTTCCCCTTTTCCCCCTTTTTGTTTTCTTTCAATTTTCTTTGCTGAAAGAACTTCACTTCCATAGCAATTGTTCTAAAACCCAATAATTCTTTTTTAAATGCATATATTATGTGTTGTGTTCATTTATTTATTTACATTGTTTTATATGATGTGTAAAACTATATAAATGTATGTGTTTTTTATAAAAAAAATTACACTTACATTTACACTTACCCAAGGTGTATATCAATATTCACATACACACACAACACAAGTTTCTCAAAATTGGTTTCATTAAACATTTCTCAACTGTTAAGCTTCCAAGATAGTTTTTGTATGTTTGGATTGCTAAAAAATGCAAAATATCCTTTCTAATGTTGAAGCTATTTTCACCTTCAAAATTAAGAACATCATTACCAAATTTGATTGTTCTATAATAATCATGAATTCACAACCATCATGATTAGTTGCAAGCTACATATTATCTTCACAAGTATGGGGTCCATTTTCTACTTGAATAAATTTAAGGATATGACGACCAAGTTTAATAATCACAACTAATTACTCAACAACCATGAGCATCCATGATATTCTTGAATCTTTTAGAAGATTGAAATAAGTACTTGAGATTTCCAAACTACAACACCTTATTGCCACTAGCACTTTATTTTTTAATCATTGAAAAGAACTCACAACTGAAGTTAGCATTCTTTGTGAAACTTCAAATCACCACAAGTAAGTTTCAAATTATTGGTAAAAAGTACTATCAAAGATATTGGATTGAATGTGTTTCATCCTAACAACATGAAGCAAATGATAAGTTCAAGATGCTAAAACACCAAGAACATTGGTTTAAATAATTACAAAACAAACATATGACTTTAATTAGAAAATTTGAAGTTGAATTAGAATTAAAGAATATGCTTGGTTGGCTTTTGGTATTTTCATTGAAACCTAGTTAGAAAAGGATCCTATTAATTTGTTAATCTTGGATGAATAACCAACAACTACCCAAGTCAATAATTGACATCAATGTCCTAACTTTTAAATTAATTAATTTCAAGAAGTTATAAAATTTGGCTACTTGTGCTACCTTTTCTTTTGATTGTTTTCAACTATGAAAACAAACTTGGCTACATATTATGTAACTTTTATTTGTTGAATATTAAAATACATTTTATACATAAAACTTTGTAGTTTCATATCATTTTTGGCTAGATTGAATTGATTCATTCTAGTTGCCGCCCTGGGTAGTTGTTGGTTATTGATCCAACTACCCAAGTCGACTCCTTGGATTTCTATTACATACAAAATTAAATTGATGGCCACATATTGATATGGTGATGACATTACACTTAAGCTAGTTATCTATCTTCTCCATTTGTTGGTCTTTCAAAATACAAAGACTAACTTATTTGATTATAGGTTAGAAAATTGAACTCTTAATAGAGATGATGAAAGTAGCATCTGGAATTTGTGATGCAAACCCATGTTGTCTGGTTCTTTGACATTGTTAATAACATCTCGTTTAAGAAAACTTTCAGAATCACAAAATCCTTGAATATTTGTAGTGTAAAAAGAACCTTTGGTTCAAGTTGTTGAAATAGCTTTCAAAGCATTGGTTGTTTTCATGAAAAGAATTGGCAAAGAATTGGCAATTTACGATAGGTTCATTGCCCAATTCCTTGATTTTTAGCACCTTGGTTAAAGGCCAAAATCGGCTCTATGATTTTTGTGAGAATTGATAGTCAAAAGTTAGAATTAGTCATAAAATTTTGAAAACCTTGAATCAAGGATATACATATACCCTACCCTTACCCACCAATTCTAGGTTCTCAAAAGAGAGAACCACCCAAACATTGATCCAAACACACCACCTATATGTCTTTTATGGATTGCCTCTCAAAATGGAATAGAAATAAAAGGTTATTGGCAATTTTAGTCACCAAATTCTGAAAAGAAATTAAAAAAGAAATCAAAAGTAAACAGATAGTTTCTATCCTAAGTTCCAGTAGGTACCCAAAAATATAAGGAGGATTCTAATTTTTTTAACCTTCATGTTTTTTAATTACCAAATGTGGCTAAACTGTCTGATGGAATATGATTGCCACTTTAGCTACATCACATAAACCCTAAACCCTAAACCCCTTTTTTCCATAACCGGCCTGCTCTAGTTGCATTACGGGACATAACCGGTGACTCGATGAATGGAATTTCACCCGCCTGTAACTGATGACTACGCCGACATTTGGAATGAATGGCTTTGTTGCTGTCGCCATAACCCTCCTACGCCCATCTGGCCGACCTGGTACACAGTGGATATGGGTTGTAAATTGTGACCTCTCTGCCAATGGGGTGATGCCACATCACTGCTTTCTACGGAGGAACTGGTTAAGACATCTCAATGACTTGCACTCGCCTGGCCTTCCTTAGGCCTGCTTTACACTAGGAGTGAGGGCTGAAAAAACTTGGGGCCAACTTTGAGCATTTGTTGTTTGGCCCCAAGTTACTAATATGTAAATGCTAGAACATCGATGTTGGAATATTAACAAGGGGTTGTGTCACACTGTGGCCTTGCCATTTGCATTAGAAAGTATCTTAAGGCGAAAGAAGAATTATAGAAACTCAAATATTTTACCATGCCAAAATATAATCTTCAAAAAGTCCTCCAAAACAAACGAAACTCCTTCAAGATATTATTATAACTCTATAACTGATCTCAAGTTTCAACACAAGCCCAAAATATCATCTTTTTCAAAAATCCTCCCATAAAAAATAGACCTATTATTTATTACCTAGGGGCCTATAAAAATCCATTAAGCTACTATACTCTATAATGAATCTAAACAGAATATCCTTGCCTTGGTAGGCAAGGTCGATAAATGCTGGAACATTGGCCCCAAGGGTTGCGAATTGGCTTCCCAAATTCGATGGTATCCTTTTTCCAGCCTTGGGGCCCATACAAGGCTCAGCATTCATTAGTAACTTGGGGCAGATTGAAAATTATTTTTTGTATTTCAGCCTTGACTCCTAGTGTAATTTAGCCCTTGGGGCTGATGTCAACTTTTGCACCAATAGGAATGCTTGATTTGAGTTGAACATTGGCCTTGACTCCTAATGTAAAGTGGGCCTTATGTTTAAAGTATATCAAACTAGGGCCACTAGGCCCCATTTTCATCAAAATTGGACACAAAATGCCCCTATATGCCAAAACCTGGCATATAAAATCAGATATGCGGTAGTCATTAAGGACATGTGACTCCATGATTGGCACTCAAAGCGAACTTGGGGTTTTTACCATTAATCACTTTCGAGGTTGCAATCGCAAAGGACATTAATGACTAGGCCTCCATGACTACAATCATTTTGCAAAGGACATTAATGACTAGGCCTCCATGACTACAATCATTTTGCACGTAATCATGAAGGATACATCCAATGACTATAGGGACCATCTTGAGTCATTGTATTGGCTTTAAATAATTACAAAATAAGTCACCTAGTCTAGGTTAAGTATGCTATCCCTAGGCTAGGTTAGACTATTTAGTTTAGGCTAGATGACCTAGCCTACCTAGCCTAGGGAGCCTAGAATAAATAGTGGGCTAGGAACATAGGTGGCTTAGCTTAGAGAACTTGACCTATAATAATAACCTAAACTACTTAACCTAGATTAAGGTAGATAGGTTGTAATAGTATGAATTTGATCCTTCACTTTCACATTAGGGGCAAAATACTTACCATTGCACCACCTTTTTTTTTTTTAATGTAACATGAATTGTAACCACATTTTAATATTTTTTTTTCCTAACCTACCTAAATGACCTATTCAACCTAACCTAAATTACCTAAAAGTTGTTTAGGCTATTTAGGGACCTGCTTAGGACTACCCAAGCTGCCTAGGCGTTATCTAAGACTTCCTTAGGCTATTTTGGCTACCTAGGGGCTACTTATGATACTTAGTAGGGGCCTACCTAAGCTACCTAAAAATCTACCTAAGCACTAGCTAGACTACCTAAGGTACCAATTGGCTAGCTAATGATTATTTAAATTATTTATAAGTTAATCAAGGGCTACCTAAGTTATTTAGGACCTTACTTAAGGACTACCTACCTTACATATGGGCTACTTAGGGGTTGATTAAAGTTGCTTAAGTTATTTAGGGTTTAGGTAGGTGAAAAAAGGCACTTAGGTAGGTAAGTGTGCTAGGCTACCTAACTTAATCAAACTTCATTGAATTACCTTAATTTAGCCTATGTACCTTTTCCCCTCTAAATATGCACATAGGTTGTAAGTATAAAGAATTGAACCTCAAACCTTCACAATGATAAACTAAGTCTTTACCAATGGACTACACTATCAAAAGTGTTCAACTTTTGTCAATTTTTTTTTATTTCACAGATTTATTTCACATCAATATATATAATGACTAAACTAAGGTGGCACCTAATTGCTAAAATTAGGTTAGACCTAGTGGCTTAATCTAGTGGTTAAACATAATGATTAAACCTTTGCTAAACCTTGTCATGAAGTTTAATGCTTAAATATAATGGTTAAACCTAGTTAATAACCAAAATGATTAAACTTCATGGATAAACTTTGATAAACTTAGTGGGTGAAACTAGCGGCAAAACATAGTGACTAAACCTTCATTAAATTTAGTGACTAAACCTAGTGGGTAAATCTAGTGGCAAAACATAATGAGTAAACATTCATTAAATATGGTGACTAAATTTAGTGTCTAAACATAAGGACTAAAATTTGGTTATGGCTAAACCTAATTTTTAAATATAATGTTTAAACATAAGGACTACACTTTGGTTAAATGTAATGGTCAAACCTAGTGATAAAATGTAGTGCCTAAACATAATGACTAAATCTTGGTTAAACATAATGGTTGTATTTAAGCTATATCTAATAGTTATATTTAGGCTATACTTAATAATTATACTTATTGGATAAACTCGAGCTAAACTTAATGGCCAAATCTTATGACTCAATATAAGCTAAACCTTGTGCCCAAATTTAGTGGTTAAACATAATGGCTACACCTAATGCCTAAATTTAATGATTAACTTAAGCTAAACCTAATAGCTAAAATTTGGTTAAAATTTGAATAAATTTAATGGTTAAATCTAATGGATAAACGTAATTTGGTTAAACTTAATGGCTACATTTAGTGTCGCAACCCCACTTTTGGAAGAGTGTGAGGATGACACTCACACTCCCGAAATGGGGACTTGGGAGTCCTATGGGACTCCTGAAATTTTAGAGCTCGATTACAGGGGTCACAACACCTCCCCTTGAGGCGTTCTTCATGTCATTGGAAAGTTATTGAAGTGTAGATGTCGAAAATGGCCTTGCATAAGCCATTTGGACATATGCAGCACATGTTATAGCAAAAAGAAGGGCCGGGAGTCAAATTGGCAGTTTGACTTTTGACCACGAAAAGTCGGGAATCGACTCGACCCCGGTGTGTGTAGGTGGAGTGCAACACACTGTCGAAAAGTTTTCAAGGAGAGCTACAAGTTTGCTTTAGACCTCATCCCAATCGGAGGTCTAAGCAAAGAGTTATGAATTCACAAAGTCTCGGGAGTCCAAACCGGGAAAATTTCGGGACTCTTCCTTGGGAGTCCCAGGACAAAAAATCATTTGGATGTGGGTGTCGTGGAGTAACACAAATAATAATATATGGGGGAAGGTGGTGGCTTCCCCCGAGTCCAGGTCCTAGTGAGTCTTGTGAGTCCAGAGTTGCCCATGGCTTGTCCTAGCACCAAGGGTGCTCCCGAATGTGAACTAATCAACTTGTTGGTTGGCTTGATGCAGGTTTGAGTAAGTAACTAAAGTTTGTCCCTCTTCCTAGTCCCATCCCAAAGCTTCAGCACGCCCCTTTACCCCTTTTAGTGCTGAGAGCTGGGAGCATGCCCTCAAGTCCCCACAATTTCGCTGTTTTAGAAACGAAGGCCCATCTTGGGCCTAACTTGGGACTTGGGAGCACATCATTTAGTGGCTAAGTTTAGGTAAGTAAGTGGGTGGGTAAGGAAATAGTATGTAAGTAAATATTGGGTACGTAGGAAAATAAATAGGTAGGTGAAAAGGTATAAGTTGATAAATAGGTAAGTAACACATTAAATAAATAGGTGGGTGAAGAAGTAAAAAGTAAATACATAAGGTAACAAACCACGTCATAGTTGACTAAAGAACATTGGCCATTTTGACTAAATGTTCCATTTGACTAAAAACCATTAGACATTTTGACTAAGGTTGTGCAATTTGATTGGATGTGTCTAGTCAAATAAATCATTATAGTCAAGTTGATTAGTCAAAAAATACATGTGTCATTCAAGCCCTTGGGTGAAAACACATAATTAAGAGTTAGAAAGGGCATTAAATGTTAAACATAATCAATTAAAATCAAATATTTATTTATCTTATTACCATTTAAACCCATAGTAATCATGACAAATTAATCATTTTTCCCTCATATGAATGTCAAGGAATTTAGAGTAAAAATTCATTTGATCCAATTTTAAGTTTTAATTTTAATTTAGGACATTTGAAAATGTACACGTATTGCGTCAAATGGAGTCAACTTTGCAAAGGACTATCAAAAGGACTCATATAACAAAAGAATTTTCATTGAAAAAAATATAGATGAAAATAACATATTTCCCGCATTCAAAAAACATTCATCAATATAAAAATGTGGAAATCTAAAACTTTAAAAATCCAAAGAATGTTTCAAAATTGCTTAAGAAGTTTAAAGCTTCAAGAGTCCTTATTGAATCTATAAAGAATTCACAAACTTTTAAAAATCCATATTTATTCAATAATGAAAAAAATAATAATGTGATGCATTGGGGTAAAATTCAATTATTTTTATATGGCATTAAGTTTATTTAGAAATTAAAAAAATATTATATTCCTACTTAAAATGGTCCTTTAAAAAATCGACAATTTCAACTTTGGAAGTTCACAACTAAATCATGTTTAATCAATTAATTACCAAATAAATACCTAAAAATAAAATGACTTCCAAATTACCTTAGGAGAAAAATTCATAATTGTTTTTAGAAATTATGTTCCAAAGTTTTGTTCCTAACCAAAAAATTCAAAGAAAAAAACAAATGTTACTTTGCTAAAAAAATTTCTAAATGCAATGATTATGAACATCAAAATATAGAATATTCTTGATATTTTTTAGATTTCAAAATCTATTAAACCTAATAAATCTATTCAAAAACAAATCTATGAAAATGTTCATTTAAGTTTTTCCTATGATTTTTCAAAGTTCGATGGGTCCATGAAAATTAAGGTATGACGTTCTTAGTGGTACCACCCAAGGATGGGCTTGCCCACAATGATTTGAACACTTTTGAAATTGAATGAGTTTTTAATTATTTTCACTTCTAGTGCCAAATGTTTTCAAATTTATTGTGGTTTTTAATATCCCTCACAATAAAAGCCATATCTTTTTATACATTTAGGTGCACATGTATTGGATCTTTTTAGGTGCATGTATTGGATTCTATTAATTTTGATTTAAAACATTTTCAATAATTATAATAGTTCCAAAATTGTGATGATGGTTAATAACAAACTTGTACATTTGATTCTAATGTAAAAACTTTATGTAATTTAAAAAAACATTGATTAAAATATGGGTCATATTTGGTTTTAATTTCAATATCTCATCAATATATATATAACATTTACAAGGTAAATAATTGTATTATATATATAATCAACCAATACATCAAAACATGTGCACACTATAGTCCTTGGTAAGGATTTTGACCTTGCTATCAATGGCCCCTTTTATTATGATTACATTCAAAATTAGACGAAATTATTTTTCATATATGGACACCATTTTGTTTATTGAATGTACAAGAATCTAGTTTCCAAAAAACATTAAAATTAAAATTAAAAGTAAATATAAAAAATACATTTGAAACTCATTGGTTAATGTGTGTTGAAATATATTTTTTCCATAAAACAATTATTGGAAGAAATATTTACAAAGTTAGGATATGAAGATCATCATATATTTGAACAAGTTAAAGAAAATCTAATTTCTTTTGTAAGAACCTACTTGAAACCTACTTGAAACAAAAAGGACACACACTCAAAAGCAGATGTTAAAAGTTTTTGTACTTTTTAAAAATTTACCAAAAACCTACTTTTACAATTGAAAATGTGAAAAAAATTCACATTAATGAGAAATTATTTTATCTTTGATTGATTTGTTGAAAACTTTCAATGTTTCACAATTTTAAGATTGGTTTTGTTGTTGTACTTTGAATCTATTTGCTCAAATTTTGACAAGGTAATCCAGTCATTCATTTTATCTTGTTTAGTTTTTCAATTCCTTTTGTGCACTTTTCAAAACAATGTTAGGGTTTTTGCACTTTTTTCTTTAATTGACTTTATTTAATGGGTAAGCCCAATTCATGTCACTAGACATCACTTTAACCTTTTGTAAAAGTGCCCCAAGACACCCATAACCTCACATTGAAAAAGGTTTCCTTCCTAACTTTTACATATTGATAATCAATTGTACACATGTTTGTGTTCATTTTACCATCACCAAACATTTGGACACAATGAAATGTGTGAATAAATTTCATATATGGCCAAATTTATGCCTTAAATTGAAATAAATGCATCATTCTAGTCTTGTTAATAAAAAACCAAACACAATTTTTCTCTACTAGGTGTTTGGTCATAGCATTTCATTTTTGCTAAATTTTTCAAATGCATTTGAGTTGTATATAACAAGATTTGATTAATCCAAAAAAATTGAAACTATGACTTCCAAAAATGTCCATCCTAATGTCCTTTCATCCTAGTTGAGATATTGACAATGGAATATGATGATAGTCTCCTATTAGTTTTAGAGTTATTCAGGTTCTTAAACTATTATATTTCATTAAATTATTTTATGAAGTGAGTAATCTAAACTAATGTTGGGGTTGTTATTTCTTTTCATAACTAATCAAGTGGGTTAATTCTTTGTTTTTTAATTTTTGGACCACACATGGTATCAATATCATTTAAAAATAAAAAATAAAAAATTATCAATTCCATTGCAAGATTAATAAACCTAGTTGAATGAAAATCCTTTAAGGTGTACCACACAGGATGAAAAGGGCTTAGTCTTTACTACAATCCTTTTTTACCTTATATTTTGATCCCCATAAAAAATAATGATTCAAAAGGACTATATTTTAGACTATTACAATTTTAGATTCCATCATAATAATCCATTAATGTGTCTTTACATTGTAAAAAAGACAAAAAAAAATAATGTTGTGACAAGATTTTGGTCCACCTTAAAGAATTTACACCTAATTAAGGTATATCTGGGATATTAAAAAGAACCAATGGTATACCCTGAGGTAGTTTTGAAGTAGTTTTAATAAATTGATATGGTAATGTGGGATTGGCTAAACAATGTTTAAATAATCTTAAATAGTGTGGAATCGATGCTAAAAAAAAGTTAAAAAAAGATTATTTACAATGCATAATTAAAAAGTGTTTAAAAAGATAATTTTTACTGATTAGATTATTTTCAAATTTAATCAAATGTTTGTTATGCATATAGGTTGACTTTCAAATACCCACCTTGAGAATAAATAATTATATTGGTAAAGTAGATTAGGTTTTAAAGTTTAATTTAATTTAATTTATTTATTTTGGTCACTTCCTATACACAACATGGGCTTTTAAAAAATTTATGGCTTTGTTTGGTGGTATAGACTAATGAAATTGTAGATTTGTTAGCATTGGCCACATATGAATTTCATTTTGCCCATGTCATTACAAGTTCATGATATTTACATGGATAGTAGATTTTGTAACACCTAGGAGTGTACCTAACCTTTCACATGCCCTTCTATGTGGCTCCAATTTTTGACCCAATTTAAGAATAATTGAAACCTAGGTAGGTTATTAAATTTTAGGGTTTCAAGATTGATATCCTACATGTAGATGAAAATTTCAAACATGTAGGTAAGTTATCAAATTTTAAGAATTCAATAATTGGCCCATAAGAATTTCTTGGTTATATGTGTTTTCCTTATTAAACACTTGTAGGTTTTCATTGGTAAAAAACCAATAACCTCCTAATAGGTTATTAATAATCAAGTTAGTCATTAGGTGTTTTTTCAATAATCAGCCAACATTAGTCTAAACACATTTTTCATAAACATTTTTTAGCAACATAAATAAACCTCCTACATGAATGCTATTAAATATACCCCTATTCACAAGTTATTTACCATGTGAACGTTGTATATACATATGTTTCATGTATTAAACATAATCAATTGGCAACATTTTTGGGTCATTTAGGAAATTGTGTTGAATTTACAATATTTTGGAGTTTAATTGCATTTTTTTCTAGGATATTCAAAACTTGCAAATTCAGCATTCAAATTAGGTATGACTATAAATCTCAATGGCATTAGGGTAAACTAGTCAGTGACCAAACACTTAAACACTCAAGGCAGGCCGGATTTAAGGGGGAAGGCTCTATCGTTTCTAGTGTCCAAACAAAACTTGAACCCCTCCTCTTGACACATTTGACATATTAACAATCATTGAAAATGAATTAGAAATGAAAAAATTATAACCCCCCAAATAAAGGGGGTCAAAAACTCAAAAAAACAAACCACCAAACACCACAAAGCTAATTTCCAAACACCAAAAAAATTCCTTGTATGTTGCTCTATTGCTATTAGTGTCGCAACCTTAGCCTTCGGCTCGCGACCAAAGCAAGGGGTTGCAAGGTTGTGGGCCAAAAGAAGGAAGCCTAAGAAGCAGGCTGCATGCTCCCGAGAGTGCAAGACAATGTGAGGGAATAGACCCTCAAACTCCCAAGGGAACTCCCACATTGGGAGTTGGAGTCCCGATGGAGTCCCGAATGTTCAGAGAGCAATAGCACGAGTCAAATCCCAATGGATTGATTGAGGAGTTTTTTATATCATTGGAAAGATATTGAAACGTAGATGTTAAAATGGGCTCGCATCACCCATTTGGACATTTGAAACACAAGTTATAGTCAAAAGAAGGGTCGAGAGTCAAATTGGCAGTTTGACTCCTAACCATTAAAAATCAGGAATCGACCCAATTTCGTTGCGTGCAAGTGGTGTGCGACACATCGTTGAAAATCTCTCGACAAGGGCTACAACTTCGCTTCATACTTCATCTCAATCCATGGTCTGCACGTAAAGTTATGGGGTCCCAAAGTTGCAAGAGTCCCAACTTTGGCAATTTCAAGACTCCCACTTGGGAGTCCCGGGACAAAAAGTCATTTGGATGTGGGCTGCGTGGGCAGCCACAAAGTATACTGTAAGGGGGAAGGTGGTGGCTTCCCCCAAGTCCAGGCCGTGGTGAGTCTTGTGAGTCTGAGTTGCCCGTGGTTCGTCTTAGCACCAAAAGTGCTCCAACAATGCACTAACCAACTTGTTGTTAAGTTTTGTGTAGGTCTGTGTGAGTGAATAAGTGCTTGTCAATCTTCCTAGTCCCATCCCGGAGCTCCAACACGCCCCTCTACCCCTTTAAAGTGCTACGAGCTAGGGAGCATGCCCTAATTCCTGATTATTTCGTTATTTTCAATTTAGACTCACATTTGAGTCTACCAAGGAGCTTGGGAACATGTTAATTAGAGTTCAAAGATGATCTATAAAACTTCAAGTGGTGCCCCTCTAGCACTTTAATTCATTTTAAATGAATAATAAATAAAGAAGTTATGAGGTTTGAAAGTAAAAGGGGTCCAAAGAGAAGAAAAAAGAAAATAAAATGTGTTTTGTAAATTGGAAAGCTTATTTTTCTTCTTGCTAATTTTTCATTACTCCTTTTCCTTTGCAGTTAAAGATGATTTATAAAACTTGAGGTAGTGCTCCCATAACATTTTAAATCACTCAAAATGAAGCACATATGATGAATATATAAATAAATGTTTGATCATAGGTAGCCGATCAGTGATGGGCTAGTCTACCGTAATCAAGTTGGAGAAATTATTCAAATGATATTTCATGGTTGGCAAATGCATACATTAAGGTTGTAAAAAAATCATTTTTATTTTAATTAAGTTATGCAATTTGTATGTAATAATATATGAGAAATTACATAATCTATTTTAAATACTATATATTCTAAAGTAATGGAATAACATGTTGGGAGCTATTGACATAATAAAATAGTAGGTGAACAAACTTAAAGATTTTTTTTGTTTTTTCCTTGCTTTCATAAATTTGGGGAAACCATGCAATGAAATACTTTACATGTAGACCAAATTTTGTGTGATAAAATAATACAAATATGATTTATTAGACAATGTTCAGTTAAGGTGAATGAAGGATTTTTTTCTTATTGAATTGATGATTGTTGTGCTATTGTTTTTAAGTTTAGCATTGCCTATCCAAAAGATGGGAAAAAGAAATCTTTGTTAGTGAACCTAGTGTGAGGAAGGGGATTTTTAAATCCTTTTATTTTTGGGTTATTATTTGTTTTTTACAGATTTATCGCTTGAAACTAACTATACAACTAGATTAATGTGGTTGACCTATTTCTTCCCCCATGATTTGGCCCCTAGGTACCCAAGTATAATTCCTAATGACTAGTTTTTCGGCTATAGTTCATTGGAACAAAAAGGTAACATTTCGCATGGCTTAGTGGTGAACATTGATTTTTTTCCCCAAATTTTTTTTGGTTTTACAACAAAAACACAAAGGGGGAGGGGGGGATTTGGATTTACTTTTCTAGTGTAAATTCACCAAAATTTTTTATCTCAAAAAATTGGGAAAACAAAACTTGGTGTTGAATGTAAATAATTGAATTTGGGAATTTGTAAAATTTGGAATGGGCCAAAATTTCATGAAATTTTCTAGCTAATACTTCAACCAAAAAACTTGTTGAAAAGATTTTCACAAATGTAAATGAATCCATAATATGGTAAATAAATTCAAAAAACATTGATAACATGACATAAAGTAATATACCCATATATTAATGTTCATTAAAGTCATCCATAGGGTGTTGAAACTTGCAATGTTTTAGGGATATTGCAAAAAATAAGAAAAACAAGGAGTTCTTAGCTTATCAAAGTAGTTGAATGACACAATGGCTTTTCACCTTTCTATAGGGCATCATCCCATAGGCTAATGCTATTTCAAAAGGTAGTCATTTTCCATGACTGTAATAGGGAATTACAATACAATTGTAATATTGCCCAACCCTTACATAAGTTGATTTCCAAGTACTCACATGCCACTCATATGACTAATTTAACTTATATGCATGTACTATAATTGAGTAGATTAATAGTTAAGCCTGGTGATGAATTAAACCTCAATTATTTTGTAGATTTTTGATAGGTCGAGCTACCTGGTTTGTTGGCTTGGTTTGGCTTGGTGCCAAGAAGCTACCATCAAACTATGCTCCATTTTCCAGTTTTTGGTTACTTACAAGTTACAAGCCTTAAATGAACCAGCACCTACACCATGGTAAAAAATGGTGTCTTTGATGGACTTGTGAACATGCTAGTTGGGTCAATGTATTGGGTACTTATTAGAGTCCTCATCTTGGCCTGGTCCTATTGTTAGGTCCAAGACAGTGTTGGGTGAGTATCACAAATATCCTTAGGCATCATTGGGCATCCCATTCTAATCCCCTTAAGGTATCACCATGAGTGATACCCTGACTCAAAATTTAGCTACTAATTTTCATTAATGTGATAATCGGATTTGAAAACTGGTTTAAAATATATATATAAAAAATTGAGAATTGGGTAAGGTTTGACCCTTTACTTGGGTTAGAGTCTCAAGGTTTAGTTGCCATGAAAAATAAGGTTTAGGTTAGAGGTATTACATTCCAACAACTCTTTTTTGCAAACCTTAAAATTTGACATAAAATGGTTTTGTCTTGTTTGTGTTGTGGATTTAAATTCTAATTAGAATTTCTTTCCCCCCTTTGATTTTTGTTTTTTTTTTGTTTGCTTTATTGTTTGTCATCACACCTTGTTACAAGGCTATTCACCATTGTGCCTTATTACAAGGTTGCTCGCCATTGCGCCTTGTTGCTTGATCTATTTATCATTGCACCTTGTTGCTTGCCATTGTGTCTTGTTGTTTTGCTTTCTTGTTTTACCTTACTACTTGTGCCTTGTTGTTTTGACTTGTTGTTCACCATTGTGCCTTGTTGCTTTGCCTTGTTGCTTATTCCTTGCTACTCGCTATTGTGCCTTGTTGCTTTGCCTTGTTCCTTGTGCCTTGTTGCTTGCCATTGCGCCTTGTTGTTTGCCATCATGCCTTGTTGTTCATTGGCCTTGTTCACTGCACTTTGCTAGTCACCGTGATGCCTTGTTGCCAAGCACACCTTGCTATTCACTGTCACACCTTGTTACTCACCATCGCACTTTGCTACTTGTTGCACCTTGATGTTCACCTTCCTTTTTAAGTACCTCTTGCCACCCCCCCCCCATTGTTCCTTCATTGCCTT
>Ga0209208_10001893_pt1 | contig 29940 bp, 23 predicted proteins | sample S1TSphfallax_3_FD_187694 | JGI IMG/M metagenome (GOLD analysis project Ga0209208, IMG submission 187694) | Host-associated microbial communities from peat moss isolated from Minnesota, USA - S1T2_Fd - Sphagnum fallax MG (SPAdes) (version 2) | ecosystem: Host-associated > Plants > Peat moss >...
TGTTATTAAAAGGAAAGGTTCTTTTGGGCTTGGAGTTTTATCGAGTTTACCTCCCCTTTCATTTGTTGATATGTTTCATGTGACAAGTGGAGGGTTCAGTTCTTAGTGGTTGTCTTTCCTCAAGGTGGCCCACCTCTTAATTTGGGCTATTTGTTTGCTTGGACTTTGGTCCTTGCCCTTTGTTTATTTATTTTTTCTTTTTCTTGGGTGCATTTTGTTTTTATAAAGTTTGGTAAGGTTTCATCACATTTTTAAATTTGAATAACTAGGATGAGACAATTAGAAAAAATAAAAGGATCTTTAAAAAAAATTCAATTTTCACATATTTTGAAATAAGTAATTTTGGCTATATCTTCATATGGTTGATTGCAACCTATGCTACAAAAGAAATTTGAAAAAAAAAAAAACCATGCCAAACATTGGTGTATGCTATATACTACCATTTTCCTTTCAAAATTCATTCAATATATCATGTCATATGTTACAATATGTGTTCAACAACTTAGGACTTAAAAGTTAAATAACATAGCCCACCCAATTGGAGTCAGCAATTGTGCATGTTCTAACCAATGTTGCGTGGGTATACATTTTTTGATAGAATATTGGGTAAAGGCATTTTTTTCTTCAATTTATTTACCCATTAAGGGTGTATTAGTGTTCAAATTTTTGCATTGGGCTAGGGTTAGGGTTTAGATATATATATATATTTTGGTACATGGTAGGGTTTGTGTACCCTATTATCACATACCCCTTTTTTGAAGTAAAAATGAGTATGTATATTTAATTATTTTTAATTTTTAAATGAAGAAAAATGTTCAAATTTTGAAATTAAAAATAAATAAATTCAAAGGTCAAATACAATGTCAAAATGCAACAATCAAAGTGTTTGTTTCATCCTTAACTAGGATAAACATATTTACAAGTGAACACTTAAATGTATCAAAGGAAAATGGCATCATGGTTGACATTGAATTGATACAATTGACACTTGATTGATGATGGATTTTTTAAATAATTAATTTATAGCTTTTTTTTAACACACTAATAGGCTTTTGAAACATTTAATTCCATTAAGTAATGAAAAATATGACCCTCTAAAATAGGAGGAGGTCTTCCGTTAGAAATATATTCTTATCGCCTACACACCTACCACTCCTAGCATAGGCACTTCTATCACATGTTAACAATCCTCAATTTTATCCCATATGGTTTGCCGAAAATCCTCACCTTCTCACTTATATATTTAGGCCAAAAAAAGGATTCAACTTTACATAAAAAGTTATATTTTGGGGTGCTTCTAAATTCCAATTTTGTTTTTTCTTGTCATAGGTCAATCAAATTGACTAATTGTAAAATAATAATAATAATAATAAAATGATTTGAGAGACACTCCATTTGATTAATAGAACTAACGAACTTTAAAGTTTAAAACATATTTATCATAATTATTTTTACCCAAATACCAAACCATATTTGACTGTGGGTACATGGTATTTGTTTATGTAACCAAGGTTATGGATATGACATAATTTTTAAAAATTTACATATCATTGGATAAGGGCTTTATTAGGTTATGTTGAATTGTAGGTGAGTTGAATACTAACTTCTAAGCCAAGGTTGTACAAATGTATCCCTCTCTCCTCTCCTCTCCTCCCCCTCTCTAATTATGGCATTTAAAAATTCCACAATTTAGAAGAAAAAAAAGAGCTAGGTTAGAACTAGGCTATCTCTATTTAGCTTGGAAACTGCAAACTCATTCCATCTCTCATTCATTCCTAGTTGGCAAACTAAAGACTTCTCTCTCTTAGATGTTTCCAACCAAGGTCCAACCAAAAAGAAAAAAGAAAAAACGCCATCCAAAATTCAAATTCGCACAAACTAAAGGTGCATTCACACTTGGTGTTAGGGACTCAAGTGTTGAGTCCCCTAACATCATGTTACTCATTTAGGACTTAAACCTACTTTACCCTGAAGATTTTATGTTAAGCTAACACTCACTTAACATTGAGCTATCACCTATTTAACATTGCATGCCACCTAAGATGCCACCTAGATTTTCATTTAACATTGACTTAACATCAAGTGTGAATGTACCATAAGTTGAGTTATCTAACAATTAAAAAAACGTTATTTCTCAATGCTGAAGTTATTGTTGGTGGTGAAGAAGAAGAAGTTCTCCAAAAAAAATAGAAAAAGAAAAAGTGTGTTGTTGTTGGTGGTGATATGGAGAAGTTTTGAGGAAGCCAAAGAAAAAAAAAGTAAAAAAGGAAGAGTGGTGGTTGGTGGGTGAAGCAGTTTGGAGGAAGGAGAGAGAGAGAGAGGCTTTGATGATGTTTTTAGTAATGGCTTCTTTTTGTTGCATCTAATCTGAAACAACAACTAGCCTAGTTCCTTGTTCCTTCTAGTTGGACATCTGTTACTTCTGTTAGGAATGGAGTTTTACAAAAGAGAGAAGACAGGAGGAGAGTGGGGGAAGTGGAGTGGAGGGGAGGGAATGGGGGGAGGGGATTCATTCATGAAGATGATGATGATATTTAGGTGAATGCGTTTGTGGGTGGTTTTTATTTTCTCTGTTTTATAAGAATTGAAGCTTGTGGGTGGTTGGATTGCAACAAGAGCTCTGGTGGGAAGAAGAAGAAGAAGAAGAAGAAGAAGAAAAGCTTGGGTTTTTGTTTTTTGCTGGTCATGATGCAGGGGGATTGAAAATCTAGGAATTTCTTTTTATTGGTCTGGAGTCAGTCATTCATGCAGGTGAAGAAGATAGGTAGAGTGGAAACCTACTATAAGATAGGTATTTTCACCAGGAGTTTGAGGAATGATTGGTGAGATGGGTCATGGGGAGAGTAGTGCAGGAGTAGTGTTGTTGCAAGGAGGAAGCACTAGGATGAAGGCAGCTGCTGGTCAAGGAGTGCAGCAGCAACAAGGAGGAGGAGGAGGAGGAGGAGGAACTGTAGTAGTAGATGATCGCATTAAGGGTCCTTGGTCACCTGAGGAAGATGTGGTATTGAATCGGCTGGTGGAGAAATTTGGGGCAAGGAACTGGAGTCTAATTGCTCGTGGGATCCCAGGTCGATCCGGCAAGTCTTGTCGCTTGCGCTGGTGCAATCAGCTCAACCCTGGTGTGAAGCGTAAACCCTTTACTGGTGAGTTTTGTTTTGTTGCTCACCACCCGCCCGCCCTAGCGCCCTCCCTCCTCAAGAATCAATCAATCAGTGAACATCTCTCTCCATCCCAGTTTTCATGTTTGGCTACTAGTTAAGGTGCTTCAGGACAAAGAGTTTTCTCAGATCAGTTTTAGGTTTAGACTTCATAAGTTCAAGCTTATAAATCATCATGATCAATGTGCTGCTGCTGCACTAGGAAAATTAGAAGAAGAACAAGACCTTCAGAGGTTTGACTGAAGAGATTATCTATCGTCTATATTTTCTTTTTGTTTTTTTTCTTCTTCTCAACTGTAATTTTTGCGTTTGCAAAGTGGCTGGATTAGGTGTTTCAAGTGTGTGGTTCTGTTTGCATTAAATTGCTTTTTTGTTGCGACTGATCAAGAGTCTTCTTCTTCTTTGGTTCTATTTGTGAGCATAGAGCTTTTTGGAGATTGCTGCTGGTGCCAGTGCAGCTCGGTCATGTATGTTATTATGAAGCATGTTATATGCACTTTCTGATCCATCTTCCCTAGAAAAAGAAGAAAATTGGTGGCAACTCTTGCACCTTCTTAGCTGCTAATTTTTTATAGTCATCAGAAATGGTGGACACAAGAAAGCCAACCATTTGTCATCCTTCTTGAGTTACCCATTAGACTCCAAGTATGGAGCTTGGAATTTTGTTTACCATTTTTCTCCCCAACAACTGATTTCAGACAATCCCTGCAATTCTGTATGCCTCTTTTGCATTGTGGGAGGAATCAAACCCTAACCTTGCTAGGGTATCACCACTTGTAGGGTATATCACATTGCACGTCCATGCTTGCTTGATCCTTTTTTTAGAGCGTATTTCTTAATGGACAAGTATTTGCCCCACTTCTGGTTTTGATGGTCTCCAATTCTGTGACTTAGTTCTCCTTTTACTCCATGTAAACTGGTGTTGAAATCTACAGCTTCAAGCTATGCATGAACGATTCTTATGAGTGTTCCTCATCTTTCGGCTATGGAATGAGTTGATCTCTTTTCTCAATGACAGTGGATGAAGACCGGGCGATTGTGGCAGCACATGCCATTCATGGGAATAAGTGGGCCTCCATAGCAAGGATGTTACCTGGACGAACTGACAATGCCATCAAGAACCATTGGAACTCCACCCTCCGCCGCAAGTATCTAGGAGATGATCAAGGCCGTATTAAGGAAGGGTCATCAGATGGTTCAGATAAGGGAAAGGAAGAGGGAAGTGATACAGAGCCCACCCAAGCAGGGCACGAAGAAAACGATATAGGTGATGATTCCAGTAGGGAGAATGACGGAGATGAACTGGGAGTTTCTTTGGAGGAGAGGCAGCATTCGTGGCCATCACTTGAGCAACTCTCAGTTGCAGAAGCAAATAAGGATGCAGAAATGTTGGTGGACAGTTCCAGGGATGACAGAGAGCTAGATGTGAGGGATGCTGAAAATGAAACTGTGCAACCTGCAGCTGCTGTGAAAGTGTCAGATAGCAAGGTCATTAGGCCTGTGCCATGGCCAAGTGCTTTCAGTACATATGCTGCCCGGAAGGTTGCAGGCAACTGTGGTGGTCCCTCAAGACCAGAGACATGTGCAATTGGCTATGCAGCAGCAGGCACAGGATGTTTCTCTGAACCTGCAGGTAGCCGGAACAGCAAGGATGACGACTCTTTATTGGGTTCCAAAACAGTGTCCTCTTTCATGCACCCACTTTGGACATGGAAAACACCAGAGGTCCCCAGTCATTGTGGGCGTGGTTGCTGTTTCCCTCAAGCATATGGTATGGCCCCCAGTGACAACTCCATCTCCCCAAAAAGCCTGCTAATGGGTCCTGATTATGTGGATTTTGTGGAGGACCCAATTTCCAGCAGAGGCACTACAGTGAACCTGACTGGATTGCTGCGGGCATCAGAGAATCGGGGCACCACCACCTCTGAACTGCTGTCATCTGCCATACATGCAGTGGTGGCCCAGATGATGGTTCCCATGCTTCAAACTGGCCAGCAGCCACCAACCAGCTTTGGAAACTTCTGTACAGGACTTGGAACTGATACAACCAGTGAACAAGGCTCTCAGTTGGTGGGTATGATGCAGGACATCATTGCCAGAGAGATCTCAACCTATACAATTGCAGCTTTGCAAGCTAGTAAGCCTTTGAATGAACAGAATCCGCCACCATGAGGAAACATTCTTGTCCACCATGTACTAAAAGGCTGGGATTTGACAGGGCTATGCCATCTTACTGAGAACCAATTTGTAGTGAAGCTTTGAATACCCAAGGGTCAACTGCTTGCATCAATTCAAAGAGGCCATTGCTAGACTAGATTATAAAAGCCAAATGGCAAGATTATCAAAGAATCATCCATGACCAACATGGAAATCACCGCTACTGGTGGATTTTGTGAGCTCAAACACTAGAAAGTGGAACACTGGAAGATCAATTTATTGTTTGCTTTTGTTTGCAATGCCATATTACTTCGAGATGTCCTGCAGATGTCCGTTGAATGCTGTGAGTGCTTGAAACTAGCATGCCTCTCCTTCCATTACTGTTGTCTATGCAATTTTGGAAGTTCCAGGAATCTCTCACCTATCACGAGGCTGGTATTGCCCCATACCAGTCTGGTAGGGTCCTTGATACCAGTCTTTAATTGTTCAATGTGGATCTGTATTAACCCTAGTTCTGCTAATATGATATATGGTGAATTACCATTGTGGATGGTAATCACAGAAACTAACAAATGTTTCCACTCCACAGTGATTGAAGGCACTAAAACCATTGCAGGAAAAGTGATTCCTGACCACTACATTACAGAGCCGAACAAGCTGTTGAATGCTGCAAGAATATGGGCAATTCTCAATCCTGGAACATTTACACTAAACCCAAATTGTGATGTTTCAGAACACAAGATTAGAAACCAAGTTCCCTGTGAATCCATCTTGAATCTGGCAAATCAAGCTTATTGAACGAACAAAATTGTGGTCTTGGGTATGTCCCAAGTACAAATCAACCTATTGAATAATGAGTGAAATAAATTATACCTCAATTTCAATCAAAAAACCTAAACCCTAAACCTTATATACAGTTCAAATGCTAATCTCATTGTTTAGCATGAATCAAGTATGCACACAAATCTAATGCACAATAGAGATAAGGCATTGAGAGTTGTGAATTAAAATATTCACTTTCACAATTCCTTGGTCCATGCAGAGTAATATTGTTGCATGCCCTTGGGCAACAAATTTGGCTTCTAGAAACATCTTGCACTTCAAACTCGAGAGTTTAATTGGCCTTCACATACATATCAATATCTAGATGCATGCATAACTTTCCTGTCGGAACAAAAGCTCCCCATGGATAATCATAAATACATTGAGTTGATCAAGAACCTACCATGCAATCCATCAAGGTGAGAACTTTGATTTGAAATACACAATTGTGAATCACATTTTGCCTCCCAAATTGCCATAACTTGGTAAACTAAAAAGGTGTAAGAGAGCAAGTAGGCTTAAGGGTATGCCACAAAATGTATCAAAGATAGATCCCCAATACAACAAACATTTCTTTTGACACATACTTTGGAGGAATAATACTATTCTCCACCTTCCCTTGCTTTTCTTCATCACTAGTCATCAAATAGACTATAAAGAACGCAAGGCAAAACTAGAGTCAAAATTTCAAAGACCCAACATTACAATCAAAATCAAAAGAATATTATTTGACAAATTTTACTAGTTTTACTATTCCTTGAGATGGTTTCTAGCAAGTCCATTGAAGAATATTTAAGTCCCATTGTCATAATGATGTGAAGTATAAACAAATTATAGTATCATATTGTTATGACATATTGCATATCCATTAATAACAGTCTTTTGGACACTAATAATGCATATGATTATTTTTAAATGAAAAAGAAACAAAGCAATGACACAACTTCACCACATTTGAAAACCTAATATAATACAACTCCCCAATAATGAATTTTGACCTTCATGTTAATCCACCAAATAAACTTCATTGGGTAAAGTTGTTAAAACCAACAAAACAACATAAATCCCCAATCCAAGATAATAAGAATAAATCAATTGTTGAACAAAAAAATTCCTATATCCAATTGATGTCAAAACTAATCATCAATCAAATACTTCCAAACCCATGAGAATGAATGAAAACACAATGTTCAATTGACACCAAATGACATTATGGTAGGGCATCTTAATTGCAAGAAGATATGTGTGTGTGTGTGTGTGTGTGTTGAGTGAAAGGCTACAATTTATCCATGATACATACACTCCCATCATGCATCATACAAAATATTAATTCCTCAATCATTTTCCAATCAATTTTTCACAAGTGCATGCATGGATTGATTATTAATTAAATTAAAGTCCTTTTGTTAAACAATAATAATTAGTTCATTATGAAATACACTAATTCAACAAGTTGTTCATTACAAACAATAGATCAAATTCAAACAAAAAAATTTATCCATGAAAAATATGATGCAAGTTACATTATGTGTAAGAAGAACAAACCAAGATATGTATTAAGGATGTAGAAACACATATAATGCATAAAACATACAACTTGAACAAATAAACAAATTAGGACACTTGTTAAGAATGCGATAACACCTACTATATTGCAAATAACAAACCAATTATAGGGTGTAAGCAAGATAAAATAAACAATTGGATTATTGTAGGAGTTTCATAAAAAATAAAATGAAAATAAATGTGAAATACCAACAAATCTCATGAAAGAATTATATTGAATTTTTTTAGTTTAATGATAAAAGATAAGATACTTCTTTATTAATGTGAATTAATTTTCAAATTTTCCATTTCTTCAATAAAACTAGTTATTAAACATTGTAGAAAAATGAATTCATTTTGCAAAGTTTTATGCATTACCAAACTTAACTAATGACAAGCATTATGATGACACAAGCTTAAATGTATGATCTTGAAATCTTGTTGTAACCATTGTCACACAATGATGTCACACAAGAAAAACTCAATGAATTTAAATTAAATCATATTTTCAACACAAGTTGAACCAAAGGGAAAAATGTTTTGCCACATATTAGCAACCCATGTTTAAACCATTAGCAAGTCTTTTTAGAGGTTGAAAATTGTGTAATCAAAAAAAATTGTGAAGGATGTTCATTTTCATAATAATTCATTGAACTTGCATCATCAATTGTTAAAACGTGCATGGCTTCTTACACATGGGTCATTTTTAAAAAATGGATTAATGAATGTATATATCAATGTTCACATGATAAGTGATTTATTGTTAACAACTTATGCCCTTTCAACATTTATTTGATTGTGCACCTTTGATAGGACACAATTTGAAATTCAAAAATTACAAGAATGTTAATCAAGGATTATGTTGCAATATTTTTTCAATATTCATACAAATTATTATATCCTAAAAATCATTTAGTGAAATCATTTATTTGTAATTGTGATCAATGCACTTGATATGAATATCATCACCGATGAACATCTTTGGCATTAACCACCATCGATATAATGCATCAAAAAACACAAGTCAAGCCTCCACTAATCAATGCATTCTTAAATAATAATTTGATTTTTATGTTCGAGTTGAAGCATGTTAATTGAATTGTGCACAATAACACATCAAAAAGAACTTTTTCACAATTTTATCACAAAATTACAAATGCCACCAATTGTGGAAACATGCATGCTTAATTTAGGACAACTAACAATTTTACTTCCATCTTTTATGAGAGGTCCAAGTTAGATGTAACAATAGTATCAAAACATAATTTCATATGTTTGTGAATTTGGAAGGTTAAAGATACATTCTTTATGTGCATAAGTAATCCAAAATGGATGTAAAACCTTACAGAATGAATATCTTGTGAACATGTAATCCTTCATGCCTATAACCATTGCTTGATTTTCATTGTGCTAAAAATTACTTGAGTTGATGAAAGGATTTTGTTAATCATGATTCTAGGAATATTTTGCATATAAACATTCAAGTCTAAAGTCCTTGGTATGAGTGGCTCCTTATATCAAGTTTACACCTCGAACAATTGTCCATTGGATTATCCCTATAATCTATTAATAATTTATGATTATGCATGTAATGGAAAACATAAAATACATATACAAAAAATATTTTAAAAATATGATAAAATGAATGTGCAATTCCAAATGAATACTAACACGACCTTTGGAACTCCCACACATTGTCTTCAAAACATGGATAAAATTTCATCTTACATAAATGCTTAGTTTACATCCATGTCCAAAGATGTGTGACATCCCTTTCATTTTTGGTTACCTTACAAATGTCCTAACATAATTTGCATTGAACTGAATACATGCCACAATGTTTACATCACATTTTCATATTTCATATATAGTTAAAATTGGCTAAATATTATTGTGGATGATTGCCAATTTGATCACATTTCAAAATTGAAAAAAGAAAGAAAAAAGAAAAAAACTCTTGTTCACAACCTATCCTTTTCCTTTGAAGATCATATTAACTAGGGCCAAGCTCATGTTTTTTGGACATACTTGGAGGAACAAATAAAACATTTTCATACATCTTCATCCTTCAATAACATATATTTAAAGGATGAAATCAATCTTATGATGGCATATCAAGGAATGAAACCTTGATGGTTAACGAGGTTGTATTACTCATTGATGAATCAAAATTTCCTTCACCATAGATGATGCTTGCATATGTAGCACTCCCATGCAATCAAATGTATGCAAATTGATGGGATAATTGTTTGAAGGGCATGTTGTCACATTGTTGGAATGGTGGATTGATTTATCAAAGCTTTCATTTGAGAAATTCATCCCATATTCCAAGATCAAATATTTGAAAACAAGTTCAACATAGGAGGGTGCAATTATAAACAAGTGTTGCCAATAACTAAACACACGAGTGCCATTTTTCAAAAATATGTTTGAAAAAATCATATATCTAGTGACTTATGGATGTCACTTGTGCTATTTCAACAAGACATACATGTCCAACAATTGCAAGGAGATGTTGCCCAATTGAACAATGCATTTTATGTATTTCTTAGAACAAGTTGATGAAGGTTGTGTCATAAAAAGGACATAATTTGTGTTCTAGATGACATGTGTGTTGACATAAAATCATTAGATGGTTTTATCAACAATATGTATGAAGCCATCAACATGTCAAAGATAGCATTGTTGGTAGGTCAAAATTGATTTCAAAAAATGCAATTGTTGTCAAACTATCTTTCATATTTATGGATAGATTTTCAAACAATTATCATACCTACCTCATTGCCAATTTTATTGGCAAGCTTGAGCATCAAAATACACTTGTAACTCAATTTCTAAACACCTTGACCCCCCAACATGGACACACCACCAAAGCAATTTCATTTCAAATTCAATTGTCTTATATGGTTACCATGCAATTGGCGAAAAATTCCAAGAAATTAACAGAAAAAGGTGAATTTACACTAGAAAAAAAACGCATTCCTCCAAAATTTTCCCAAATAAAAAAGTGGAAAAAATTTGTTGGAAAAAAATCACTCATCTACATGCCATTATGCTTTTTGTGAGAAGCCTAAACAGCATTGAAAACCATATCCAAATTATTTGGAAATCAGTAGATGACCTAATTAATTGTTGCTCTTCTTGTTTCTCTTCTTCACTTGTTTTTGGCTCACCAACCCATTCTGTTGGGCAGACAGACATTGATGAATGAAGGAATCCACAACTACCATTGAAATTATGTTGGAGGGAGAAAGTGTATGTAAAGATTTTGTTTTTGTTTTTTGGTTTTTTGGGGTTTGATAATTTTACTACAATAAATACATGAACAAGATGGATGTTATCCATTTGGTTTGAATAATGCATATAAATATTTTTATCTCAATAGTGATATTCTGGACTGTAGTGATACAACTCTAGCAAATGGAGCTTGAAAAGCCCAAGCCTGACAAAATAATGATAATAGTAATAATAATAATTATTATTATATGATGTACATTTATGCAACCTGGCCATGGTGCATATAATAAGAAGGTGGGGATGGATGGGTCATGCCTCTCTCCCTTATTTATCCTTTTGAATTCATCGAAGATTTAAATTATCTATAATAATTGGCAGAGTATTATCACAAATTGAATATGGCCAGAATGGCTCTTGAAATGCTTGTGAGTGAAGAGAGTAAATTTCAAGGTATATAATAATTTGCGGCTTCAAGGTAGAGAGGCTTGTTTCTCAACATTCACATAAAAAACTTTATCAGTTGCACCCAGTACTAGTTGCAAAGGTTGGTAATGTAGGTAGAATGTATAAATGTATATGAAATTATTCAGTAGACAATGGCAAAGTGTTGGCAAAGTGGGTAGAATGTGAATGTATAATATATAAATGTATAAAAAATATTACACAATAACCAGCCATATTGCTTACCTGAATGAAAGCCCATCCATAAATTTCACATCAAAGAATTCAAAAATGGGTCATTGTATGCTTTTGTTGTAGAACAAGCTGCGAATCGTTTCATTTGCACTAATGTTGAGGAAACATATTCTCTTGTTTGTGTTTAGTACATTCAAACTCATTTTGTTAAACATTAAAACCACGAACAACAACGATATGCTCAATAAGATAAAATAGGTGATGAAAGAAGTGTGGAATAAGTTTTTCACCTTGATTGAAAGTAACACATATATATTCTAAATTTCTAAGTATGAACTAAAACTTGATACTCAGACAGGAGATCCTTGAAATCTTCATCCATAACAAAATGGACATGTAAGAAACTCCAAGTTTTACTCTAGTTCTACCATGATGAAAAATTCAATGAATAAAAATTTATGTCAACTTTTTAAACTTTTTGGATCTGATCAGTTCAGGTTCTTGATACCCAAATCCAGAACCGTCGGTTCTAACACTTCGATCTGTGTACCCAACCCAACATTGCTCCAGACTCCCAGCATTTGGTTTGGTGGATATGGTTGTGTAGACATCAAAATCTTATGCCAACCCAAAAAACAAAACAAAACAAAACAAATTGTAATCTACTTAAATCTCCGGGCTTGCCAAATGAGAAGCATTTACCTATTTCAAAAACTTGGATTGAATGGAAACATTGGCAAAGGAGTGGAGGAAGTGGGTCCGTATCAATCTTATTGACTCACAGAAATGCTTTCCTGAACTTACAGTACAACAATAATAATACCCAACAAACCTAAGAATTCAAGAGCTCACGCCTCGAGGCTTGTGGTGAGCATCCCAGAAACAACACATCTTTTGATGCTCCACCATTTGCCAATGTGGAGATGAAATGTTGGTCAAAGATAGTGTGCCACTCTTATTAGCTACCTATTCACTTCTCTGTTCTACATCAGTGTTTTTTTTTAAAGAAAATTTATAATGTAGCCTAAGTGGCGATCATCAATACGAAGATGTAAAGAAACTGGCAATCACTCCTACGAAGATTTAGCCAAATCTGGCTATATAAACCAGATATATATTTTTTAATAAAATAAAATAGTATAGTATTATTGTGGGTAATGTTGATGGGATTGCTATGTCACAAGTTACAATGCATCTACATTGTTGATCTTTACCCGACTTAAGGCCCTGACATAAGGCCTTTTGTTGATCTTTACTCGATGTAAGGCCCTGAAGTAAGGCCTTTTGTTGATCTTTACCCGGTGTCAGGCCCTGAAGGTAATGCCTTCTTTGAAATTCAGAGTGATGCTTGGCTCCCCGGCCTTCCCCAAACAACACTTTCTTTCGAGAATTCCCTTCTCATAGGGCCTTTACCTTACCACATAACAATGACAAAACAAATTATTTGGGAATTTGCATGGAAGTTTTCTTTTAGGAAGAAAAATGAAACAATTATGAGAGAGGATGTTTTTTCAAAAATAATTCTAACCCAATTAATTGACTCTTATTGAAAAACTCAAGTCAGAGATGTTGATGAATTTATTGTTCAACAATAGCAGCAAATACCCATTGGCCCAATATTGGACTTCCACCATACCCTTCCCCATATTTGTCTTCTTGGCCACCCGCTTCAATAAATGGTTTTCAAGGGGAGAACTTGCTGCTCACCCTTTTCCCTCTCTTCTCCGCATGTAGGCAATAAAGAATATTGAACACACCAATGTGCTGTCCTCACAACAACACTTTCTCTAGCCAAACAAAAATTTAAAATCATGACAACACCCATGCCAACAACACATTTTCAACAGAACAATATTCAAAGTTGTTCTTATCAAAAACATACAATTTCTTGGAAGCCCTGAAAACTGCCCTTAATCTCGAAGAACCTGCCCCTTCTGCTGGCAATCTAGGGTTTTCATGGGATAACACCAAAGGCCAGGACACAGCAATGTTTAGCAAGACTAGATTGTGTCGACCTATGGCCTCAACTAAGAGCATCCCCACCAGTGCGTATTCGTAAACATATTTCTCACATCGAAGCTTAGTTATTTACTTTTTTTGCAACCCCACCCACTTCCCATAAAACTGAAACTGGGACTTCAAATATGTGGGAACTACTAATAGCAAACCACCTGGACCAATCATTGTGTTTAACCAATCAAACACTGGGAGCAGCAGTCAGATCATCATATTCATTACACTCTTCTCTAGCAGGTGCACAGCTTTGCTGCGCCTTTTACCAGCCTCACAGCAAACTAACCACATATGCAGGAGCAAAACTATTTTCCAAAGCTAAACCCACATATTTTGACTTTTCTTCAACTTATTTTAATGTGCAGGGTCACATAATGAGCACCGGTGGCACTGCTCTAATGACCCAAGACCTTCCTCCCAGCAACCAAGTATGTCATCCATGGAAAATGATGTAAGATCAAACCATCACCCAGTCTCCATCGAGGTAGAAGTTTGTTACTCATTGCCAATGAATTCTTACTGGAAGATGATCATACATCTTTTTTGATAAGGTGGAGGACTAAATCACAAATCATCATGAAAACAAGTAGAAACCCTTCTTTGTGAAAATGTGCAAAGTGACTAAATTTTACACATAGAATTTTCTAAGAAGGACCTGGCTGTTTTCAGGCTAGCAGAGGAGTCCCTGAGGTATGGAATTGGAATTTGCCCAAGGAAAGCTGCAGGAGAATGTGCATGATGTTTGCTTGCAACAAGTTACAAGAGGTCTTAGGGAGCAAGTTAAAGAAATGGAAGACATGAAAGTTGAAGGCATTTGGATTGAGCTTGAATCAAGTGGATGGACAAAGGCAATGACTGCTCAAAAGATTTCTTCGAGGCAATCAGTGAAAGCTCTAGAAAAGATTCCATCACTACCCTCAAAAACATGAATGGAGGTATTGTTAAGACCCTTGAGGAGCTTGAAAAGATTGTTGAACCTTTTACCATGCATTGTAGAATGCAATCCCAACTTCAATCGAACTCACAATGCAAAGAGAAAAGGTTCTAGCCTCAATCCCGTCCAAGTTCACTAAGGACATGAATCATAGTTTAGCAACCTCAATATCTTTAGAAAAACTCCACAAAGTTGCCAAGGCCATGGCCAAAGACAAGGAACCTAGGCCTAATGGAATTGTGATCCAATTTTTTGTTTGATTCTCTAGAAACTCGTAGTCAAGGATTACTTCATCATGATCACAAATTCCATCAAGAATGGGAGGTTTTTGAAGGCAGTCACATAAGGGTTTATAACATTGATATTCAAAGTTGAGGACAAAGAAGAGTGGGAAATCAAAACCCCATTTCACTTTTGAACATGGCTTGTAAAATCTATGCCAAAGCCTTGCAATTATGCTTACAACCTATCCTCATAAACTCCATCCATAATGACCAATTTGAATTTCTCCCCTTTAATTACATTTTCAACAATCTATTGCTAGCCCACAAGAATATAGATTGGGCAAGACAAACTAAGCATCACCTAATCTACTTGAAGTTGGATTTTGCCAATGCATATGATAAGGTGTCTTGGGATTTCTTGTTCATGGCCGCGGAAAAATTGGGTATCGCAATTCAATTCATAGGCATGACCATAATCCTATTCCATGATGTCAAATTTTTCACTTATCTCAATCTCAATGTGACATCACCATTTACAATAAATGTAAGGTCACACAAGGTTGCCTACTCACCCCCTACCTCTTTTTGATTGTAAGAGAAATTTTGAATATCATGGTTAAACAAGTTAACATTGACAAATTTATTAAAGGTATTACCATGACACGAAGATAAAGAAAAAAGATTTTCTCCCATTTTGTAAATGATACTTCGTAAATATTCATTATGGGAAAGGAAGGCAATGTAGAGAATGTAATGACTTTCCTTAATTAGTTCTTGTTATTATGAAGTCTTGAACTTAATTGGGAAATAAACTAACTTATTGCCATTGGACCTTGAGCTTTAGGCCAGGTTGGTTAAAAGACCATAGATGAAAGTAGGTGGTTAAAGGTGAGTTCTCAACGCTATTGGGAACAATTACTTTTGAACCAAACCTAGAAGTTCAAGATGTGAATTCATTCCTTATTACAAAAGTGAGACAAAAATTGAGGTATTAAAACTCTACTCACTTCACAATGTGGGCAAAAGTGTCATTGTTAAATTTGTACTTGGTTCCACTTTTTGGTTCTTTATTACAATTTGGGCAATATTGACAAGGGTCCTTTGCAAGTGCAAGGCAATGCTATGGGAATTGCTTGTGGTGTGGGCAAGATCACAACATTAGAACAAGGGTTAGTTGTGTGGATTGATGTATAAGGCGTGAGATAAGGGGGATTGAGCTTTATAGACCTAGAAAAAACTCTAAATGCACTTCTAACCAAATGGATTTTGTTAGCACTTGAACTTGGGATGACCAACCTTAAGATTTTGTTTAGGCATTGCATGAATAGAACTCATCCCTTTAAGCACAAGTAGTGGATGTTTGACATTCAGTAGATCTTAATTAAAGGGCACATTTTTTGCTAGGTTCAAGAGTTTGGAATAAGATTATAAGGATGGAAATGTATGAATAAGTCAAGTCAACCTAACCCCCTATGTTGGTTGGTGTTATATGTAATGTGAGGCTTTAATGGTTGACAAGCTTTTGTGGACATGAATTCGGAGTTTCCATACAAAAAGTTGAGGAGCTCCATTGGGTGGGTTTACAAACAAGTGGAGACGTATGGATCCCACATACCAAGGCCTTTAAAACCTGGGCTAATGCCAAAAAAAATTGTCAATTCAAAAATAATAAATTTAATGTATTGGGGAGGCTAACTAAGAAGTTGCCTAATCAATCAAAAAATGAACTTTAAACCTTCACACAACAAATAGTCAACAAAGAGTGGTTTCTAGCATATATAATGATAAGATCAACTACCATCCAAACTTGGCGTTGCATCACATAAGGTTTCTTGCTTGCTTGTTTAGATAATGAAAAATAATATTTCATCTCTACAAAAATTCAACTATACAACCTTAATATCAATTATAAAACCTTAATTTTGAGAAAACAAAAGAAGTCAAGGAACAAATTCAAGGATTGGGGACATGGTGTAGAATGCGATCTTTCCAATGAAGAAATGGAAAAAAAGAACCCTCTTTCATGGCCATTATAAAACCATAAACCCAATTTTGAGAAATAGAACTTGGATAAGGATTGTCAAATAAAATTCTCAAAAATCACAAGGGAGAGGCCAATCTTCAAGGATTGACTACCTTGGGAAGTCAACCTTACCTTCCAACACAAAATCAAGATAATAAATAGAAATGGAAGTAGCTTGGAATTTCCAATTGTCCATGGAAAGAGCAAGAAAGTAATTACTTCTAACCCAAATATTTGCACTCTTGAAAGTTGTTGGTCCAGTAAATTAGTACCTTCCAAATCTTGATGCCTTGCCTTGGTTGAGTTGTTGCCTTTCATTGTATGGCTTGCAAACTATTCCTACCATCTTATTGCAACTACCTTCTAGCAAGCTAGAACATTCCAAAAAACAAGTTCTAAAAACAACACAAAGAACTAAAATAAACAAATATAAGAGCAACAATATTCTACATCAAATTACAATAAACCACTATCATTCTAAAAAATAAGTAGGGCAAAAATGAATGAAAATAAAATAAAAAGAACACACAACCTTCACACACCCTTTTCCCTCACTCTTTCTTTCCTCATTCAATATCTCTTTTCGTTCCATTCTTCCAAAACTCTCATTACAAGAATGATGGGAATGCATCTCCTCACCCCCCCCCCATAAATCACACAAATTTCACATTTCACTCACAAATGTAGGCCCTTCATCCTAATCCTTTCACAAATACCTTCTATTTGAAGGGTAAACAAATAACAATCATTCATTTCCATGAGATAATTAACCTAATGCTCTCAAGCTCAAAATAAACTAGAAGACAATGAATAATCTGCCAATAATAACTATCTAATAGCTAGGAGGGCCATAGGACTAGCTAAACGAATTTTCTACCCTTAACAATTGATTAAACCTTCCTTTTGATCCCGGACAATGGGTGTGAAAAGGTGGCACGTTGTTGTTTAGTTACACTACCAAGAAAAGGTGTAGCTTGTTAATAATAAAAATATATATATTTTGAAAAATCCTTTATAAATTGCCCAACTTTTAAACCTCAAATTTCAAAATAAATTGGAATGATGTATGGAGGAAGAATTGGGCTAGAAAGGATGTTGTTTTCCTTTGGGCCCTCTTTCACAAAGTCATAGTTGTGAATGCATGGAGAGCTAGACTTTGCAAGTATGTAAATGCAACATGTTTAATGTGCAATGGAAAAGCCCCCGAAACACTTATGCATAAATTCTATGAATGCCCCGAAGGCACAAGTGGCATGGGGGTGGGCAACTACTCTACTTTACTAACTTAGGTACCCAAAGCACATTCAAGGTAACATGAACAGTCTACATATTATGCAATGCCTCTTCAACAAAACAAAAAAAACCTCCCAAAGCCTTACTAATCTTCACACCATTCCAAAGTCTGGAGTACATGGAGAAAATGAAAGGGTCTTCAAAAATCATGCTTGCTCTAACCTTAAGCTTTGGCTGCATGATAATGGACAATCTAATTGCCTGTGGTAGACTCTCTTCAAATTGAATAGAGCTCCCTTTGCTGAGGTAGAAGTCATGGAGGCCTTTGATAAGATGTGATGCTCCCATTAAATCTTGTGTGCCAGAGACAATCATAGAATTAGATGGACCAACTGAACTGCCAAAGTTGATCAACTAAGTTGTGCTTGACTGTCCATGGTGGCTGGGGTGGGCCGAGTGCCCACCTTGTGCTTGTGATGTTCTCTGTTCCTTCTTTGCAATGGATTCTGTTCATTTTCTTTGGGGAAAAAAAACATGTAATTTATTTTTAGCGCAAAAACAGAAAAAGAAAAGACACATAGTGATAATAAAAACAAACCTCACAACTTCATCACATTTCAACAGAACATAAAAATTAAGATGATGGATTGTTGAATTTGAAAAGACTTTGGGTGTGTGTACCAGTGTTGGGTGGTTCTTTAGCTTCATGAGGAACCTCCAGGTCCAGTTTTTTTAAAATAATTTAGAGCTGTCTCAGTTCCAAACATAAATGAAACCAGGAATTAGGTTTCAGGTCTGGTTCTTCAAAAAAATAAATAATAAAAAACAAATCTGGTTCCAGTTCTGTAAATCAGACCCAGATCCAGTCCAGTTATTACTAGCCCAGACTGGAATCAGAAATTAACTGCAAATTAACCCCTGATTAACCACTGGTGGTTCTAGTCATTATTTTGGTCAAAAGCATATGTATCTCAGTTCTGTTTATGGTACTTCTCCACACATAAATGGAACAAGGAAGGTGGGGATAAAATTACATATTGATGTTGGATTTGGGCATACAATTTTGGACCAAAACTTAACAAAATGTGTGAATAATGACATGTTAGAGTAGTAGTACTATGTGTGCATATGATGATGATGATGGATGCATTGGGCATGTTCCATAGAAGTGTATTATTCATCTAGATGAGAAGTTCTAGAGCCAGCGAGTGCGAAGTTTTGATCTAGATGAGTACCCATTTGAGATTAGATTCAAACTAAGTGAGATTTGAAGTTTGAACAAGTGTTGGGTAATTCTTGATTCTTTACTTTTGTGAAGAACCTCTGTTTCCAGTTTTTTTTTTAAAAATAATCAGAACTGTCTTGATTCCACATAAATGGAACTGGGAATCTTGTTTCAGTTCTGGTTCTGAAAATCACACCTGCTTTCACTACACACATTGCTGATGAACTGTAGTTGTATTACCTACTGTTGCATACAGAGGTATTTTTATTAAAAAAGAAAAAGGGGGAAATTAATAAGTGTTTTTTCTTTTGTTTTTCCTTCCTCATGTCAAGTAACTTTTGTCAGAACTTGGATTGTCAACAATGAATTTGAGGCCAGTTAAAGACAACAAACCCTTTTGCACAGAAAATAGTTGTAGGTAATGAGGAATGTTGGAGGGGGAAGGAAGAAAAAGAACTAGTTTGATGATGAGGAAACTGTCAAGCACATGAGAAAATGGAAATAGATAATGGGTTTTTGGCGGGGATGGGTATGGTAAATAAACCCACCAAACAAAATGCAAATGAGGATCCTGAAGATGACAATTTTTGTGCAGAAGACAAGAGTTGTAATGAGGAATGATGAGGGAGGGAAAAAAAAAGAAAAAAAAAGAGAAGAAAACACTAGTTTGATGATGAGCAGGCACATGAGAAAATGGAAATAGTAATGGGCTTTTGGTGGGGATGTGGATGGTAAATAGAGTGGGGGATGGCAATAAAATCAACCAAGCCAAATGCAAGTGAGGGCCATTCTGAAGATGACAACTTTTGTGCAGCAGCCAAAGAGTTGTAAATGAGTAGGAATGATAGAAAAAAGAATTAACTAGTTTGGTGATGAGCAAAGCACATGAGAAAATGGAATAATACATCATGTGTCTTTTGGGGGTTTGTGGATGGTAAATAAATCACCCAAAACAAAAAAAGAAAAGAAGTGAGGCCATGTAATGACAACTTTTGGCTGACACAGAATTGCAATGAGAAATGATGCTGAAATCAATTTGTGAAACAATCAAGCAAGCACATGAATGAGAAATTAATTTGTGAAGCAATCAAGCAAGCACATGAATGAGAAAGAGAGAGATGAATGGGGGAGGGGTGAGATAGTGAATGAGCAGGCATAATAATGATGACAATGAGGCCATGAAGGTGACAACAGTTTGTTGGCAGATGAGAATTGTAACAAGCAAAGGAATGATGCAGGAAACCAGTTTTGATGATGATGCATACAAGAGATGAGAATGGGGGTTGGGTTGATGGATGGTGATGGTGGTGGGGTGGGGATGGTGAAAATCATGAGGCAAAATTCAAAGAAAAAGCAACAACTGCTGTTGCTGGCTGATGATTGACATTGGGTGGCAGCCAGTTTGAGTATTGCAACTTGGATTTTGGTGGCAGTTGTAGCAGTAGGTAGTGGGGCCAATAACCATGGAGCTTTTACTTGAGAGAGAGAGAGAAGAAGAGAGAGAGAGTTCTTGTGTGCACGTGTGTGATTTTGTTGGGAGAGTGGGCAGCAGAAGATGGGAAGAAGAACCCAAGCAGCTGTTGATAGTAAGCAAGTAGGAGGAGGAAGAAGAAGACGACAGGAAGCTAGTAACGACTTATCTACTCTCCATCAGGTTTGGTTTGTTTTCCATCTTGGGAAGAAGAAGAAGAAGAAGAAGAAAGCAGTGAGTAAAAACCTCCATGTCAGGTGGCATTGGCAGCTAAAATAAGCACTTGTGCTTTCAGTTGTCGTCTCTGTGGTGAATATGGGGATGGGTGTTGCCATCTGGGTGCCCTCTCTCCGCAGCACGTTGGTGGGAGAATCTGAGTTTCTTCCCAGAATATATTATTATTCTACTTCCAAACTGGGATCCAGGTAATTGTTGTAGCAGCAGCCAAGTATAGAGTTAGCGAGATCATCGCCAAATTAGCGCAGGCAACATGCATGGGATGCATGCATCTGGAGCTGGACGCCATTCTTGATTTGTTCTTACATCCAAAGGGTTCATCAATCTCCATTTCTGTAATAAATTTTACTCCAAGTTTATACAAAATAGTTTCTTTTTTGGGGCTATGGGAAGAGATGAAAGCAGCTGTCTAAGGTCTTATCATCACTCCTCTGAAAAATCAGGTTTTGGGTAAGTGGGGGTTAGGGCTGGGATTAGCTGATGATGCTATTGGGAATCGCTCAACAACAATAATCAGGGGTCAGGGTCAGATGAAGAAGAAGAAGAAGAAGAAGAAGAAGCAGCAGCTGTTTTGGAATCTGTAGGTTGACATAACCCAACTTTTGACCAAAGCGAGTTAGAGACACTAAAAACAGACTCAGCCTGACATTTTGTAAGTAGCCGCCATCCAAGAATGTGTTTTGCAATTGGACCAGGTAGAAAAGCAGAGGAGCTGCAGCACCTGCTTGGTAATGACTGACGCAAAAGCTTCCCTCCCTCCCTCCCTCCATCCATCCATCCCCACCTCACTCACTCCTTCCCTCATCTAACCAACACATCAGTCAATCTCCCCCTGGCCAAAGTGGGGTCTCTTTCCATTAGGCTGTTGTGATCATGGTTACACATAGTGTGTTATGATCACAGGAGAAGCCTAAGGGAAGGCCTCTAAAATGGAGCCTTGTTTCTTGTTGCCATGACAGGCACTTCCATTCAATAGCTGCAACCTGGCTTAAACTGGGCTTAAAATCAGTAGGTAATTAATGTGAGAAACTCTATGAATATTGCACATGTAGGGAACTTATGGGGAACTTATGATCTTGTAACAAAAGATGACAAATGTCACACTCTTCTCTGATTCATACTGGTTGACTCCCAGTTAAAACAGTTTTGCATTTGGTCAAATGCTTGATTTGTAGAGCCGTGAGGTGATTGTCAGCATAGCAAGATGGAACAAATTGTAATGGATAGCTATTGTGACAGGAGAATCTGAGGGCAGATTGAGAGGGCAGATTCTAGGGTTCAGACAAAGTCTGTGATCACAACTAGGACAAGGAGTGTGCCACACTGTGGCCTTGCCATTTACATTAAAAAGTATCTTGAAGCAAAAGAAGAGTTATGGAAATTCAAATATTTCACCATGCAAAAAATATAATCTTCAAAAAAATCCTCTAAAAGAAACCAATAGCCTTCAAGATATGATAACTCTATAACGAATCTCAAGTTTCATCACAAGCCAAAATATCATCTTTTGAAAATCCTCATATAAAAATAGACCTATTATTACCTAGGAGCCAAAATCCCTTAAGCTACTAATATACGCTCTAGTCAATCTAAACACAATATCCTTGCCTTGGTAGGCAAGTGCAACAAATGTAATGGAAAACCTATTGTTGCGGGGGCAGAATGTGTGATCTGAGTGGCCTAATGGAAAGAGAGCCTTATTACTCCACTGTTGTTGAGGCTGGGAGGCCCATACCTCCTCCGGTCACACATGCAAAAACAACCCATGGGACCTAGAAATTTGGAGGTTTTCAAAACTCATGTTGAAAGGGGGGTAGCAGGTCACCCAAACCAGTCTATGGCATTAAAGCTGTAATCAGAAAGTCCATTGGAAGTTAAACTAGAAAAGAAAGGAAAGCTCATCATCCATCATAACAGAGCTGAGAGCCAGCGAGCAACCCATCAGATGCTGTGCTGCTGTTGTTGTTGTGAAGAATTGCAGCAGCAGCAGCAGAGGATAATAAGATCATCCGCCATCTGTTTGCTGAGTAAACCAAATTGTTCTTTAAAAAAAGCTTTAGAATTGGGTGTTGCTAAACAGTCTCTGTGCAGTAACGAATTTACATCCCTCCTCGACACTCAACGTCGGTGGATCTATCTATTCCTGGTTTTGACTGTCAGTCAAACTAGAAGGGAGGGAGTCAGTCTTAGTCAGTTTGCTTCGAATCCTCTCGGGGACACTTAATCACCAAAGAGGAAGACTTGATTTTGGTACAGCCCATCTCCTGCAAGCTCATTCATTGATGCAAAAATCCTGCCAAGTTGGAGGGAGGGAGGCAGATCGATAAAGACACAGAGAGAGGCGCAATATGGGGGGCGGGGGGGGGCTGCCTAGCTCTGTAGGCAATAAGCAAGGCCAAAGGAAGGGAGAAAGTTTGAAAAAACTCCATCCCATCTCTTTCTAGGGCCATCTTGAAGAAGAATTTGGTTCCATTGAATCAATGCCTCCTGGCATGGAAAAAATGGCGGACATAATCAAAGCCGATCGTGCGATTTGAAGAAGGAGCTGCCAGCGACAAGGGACAGATAGATCACCAGGCAGGCAAAATACATCATCTCTCCAAAAGGAGTTATGATTCTCGTTGATAAATGCTTCCTGACACTGTTGCTAATTGACTCCCTTCTCTCTTTCTCTTCCCCTCCTCTCTCTCTCTCTCTTTCTTTCTGTGTGTCGGAGCCTGCTGACCCTCCACCCCAGCAGCTCCCTCATGTATTTTCTTGATGGCCTCCCCCCGTAGTGAGCAATGGATGTCCCGGGGAGGGGATGGTGGTGACAACGACCCCCTTGCACAATGTCCCAAGGGGATACAGCAGTTTGCCGGGCAGGGCAGCCCGACATCAGTCTAACTATCACTCAGCGAGGTAGTTGGCAAATGCCACACCACCCAGCCTGGTGGTAGTGAGGCTGCCCTGCCCAGAGTTCGCATATCCCCTTGGGACATAGGGCCAAGGGCTGGGTGGCCGCTGTATATATGTCTGCCCTCAATCTGATCGGGATAGAATTCAGCAAGCAAAAAGAAAAAAAGAAAGAACAATTTGACCAATCAGTCATATTGGACAAGTCATCTTCATATAGGATCCCAAAAGATTCAGCAAGATAAAGAAAGAAGGGGCTGGCCGTTGCCCGGGCAGAGAGTGGTGATGGTCGTTGTGGAGGGAAATCATATATAGGGCAGTGTTAGGCTGGATGTGTTGCACTGCAAGCAGAGAGGGAGGGAGGGATTAGGGGTAGATTAGCAGCCATAAGCAAAAGCAGTAATTGCGATGATTCAGCGATAAACCATTGCAGCCAACACAAGAAGAAGAGGCAGTCAAAAAAGGTGGTAATATATTAGGCAGGGGCCGCACCGCACCGAAACCTCACCTCTCGTTCCTTCTCCTCCTCCTCCTCTCCGCTTTGGGTGCGGAAGGAAGGAACAAGGAGCGTTGATCTGCGGATTGAAAATGACACGGTGCGCGCATTTATGACAGCCTTTATTGTTGCGTTCACAATTGTGCATGGGTGGTTGCCTTTGGTCTCTACTTAGAAAGTCTTTTCTCTCTTTCTCCTCCTCCTCACCCATCACTCCTGTTTGCGTCCCCGCCCCCCTTCTTTTTGCTTTCGCAATCCCCAGACTGCAAGTCAAAAGACGCTGCTACTGGAACAAAACCAACAAGACACGCATCAACAGAGAAAAAACCCCAACTCCCACTCCCCTCTTGCCTAACTACTTCCTCTGCCTGTCAGCCTTCCAGTGTGTTTTTTGGTCAATTTTGTGATGTAGCCAAAATGGCGATGATTCATTCAAAGATGATTTACCCACAGCTGCCTACAAAACAACATCACAAAAAGTGAAATGTTGTAAACATCCTTTTCTATCTTATCTTTTTGGCTACAAACATACTCGAACCCTGTAAAGAAATCAAGCAGTTTTTCTTAAATTTTTGGGGGGTCAAATTTTGGCTATTGAAAAATCTAGAGAAGCACTTGATTTTGGCACTTTTTAAATAGTTTTTTGGCTACTAGTAGCCAGCCAAAAAACCAGGCACCCAAGTATCCTCAGTAGGTACCAAGTACATAACAGCATAATTCCTCATATTATAGAGACTGTCACAACTTCTGGACTTCTACTACTACTACTCCTCCTGCTCCTCCTCCTCATCATCATGCAAACAAAAACATTCCTTCATCCCTAATCCCTTTCTTCTATCTACAAGTGATTGCAATCTAGTGTTGTTCTGCAACCACCCTTGAATCGCTTCTCACTTCATCTAGTGTTGTTCTCCCTTGAGAGAGAGAGAGAGAGAGAGAGAGAGAGAGAGAGAGTAGGAACTCTGTCTTTTTGGTGTGGTGGGTTTTTTGATTCTAAGGCATCTTTGTTTCTTTGTAGCCTGTAAACACTAAAACACCCACCTTGTCATTTTTCTTTTTATGTCTTTTGAGCGCCAGCTGCAATCCGTCTCTTCTTCTTTCTCACCAGCAGCAGTAGCAGTAGCCAGCAGTCGCCAGCTTTTTGTTTTTCTGATTCTCTGGCTTGTTTCCAATAGTAGTTGTTGCCTTCTTGGGTGTTTTCGTTTTGCTTGAATAGCACTTCGCCAGTTACAACTGCTGCTGCTGGATCAGCTTTGCTTTCAAGCTGGGATTCCCAAAACAGTTATAGTGGAAAACAGTTCTGCACAAGGGAGACAGAGAAAGAAGGCTGAAGTAATAGCCGAGCTTGACTGGATTGTCTAGAGCAGTAGTAGCAGAAGAAGAAGGGGCTATGGAAGTGGCGTGGAGAGGACCAGAGCTGCTGAATCCTCCAGCTTTTGACATGATGAAGAAACGAGCATGGGGTGTAGATGCCCAGAAAGTGGTGCAACTGATGATGGGTCAGCTGCAATCTGATAGCGGCTGCACGTCTTCTTCGCCTGCTGCTGCTGCAGCTCAAGCAAGTGCTGATGAAGTGACCCTGGATTTGCTCGGGGAGGCAGCAGCAGCCGCCGCTCGACCTTTGCGCCGTGACCCCAGTAGTAGTAGTAGCGATCCACCACAAAACTGCGCGTTGACGGAGTTCCTTGAGCTGGATCCCGACCAGCCTAGACTACCCTCAGACTGGAAGACGTGCCTTGACTTGAAGGTTTTTCTCGTTCTCCTTCTCGCAGCTTGACTCTGTCCATGAGCTTGAGATTCCTCCTGATCAGAGAGACCTGATTTGTGTCATGTTCTCCTCCTCATCCTCGTGTGTGTGGATGTTGCTGCAGACTGGAAAGCTTTCGTTCGTGAACAAGTCAACGGGATTCACGTCGGAAGATGATCCCCGTAAGCAGCCACTGAACGTGACACCTCTGATGGCAATACGTCCGTTGTCGCCGACGTCCTCCCGGCCGTGTGCCCATGAGTTTCTCGGGAGCAAGAAGTCTGAAATTCTTCGTGAAGAGATCAGCTTGCAGCAGCAGAGAACCTCATCATCCTCGTCTTCCGGGGCGGAGAAATCGCAGTCGCAGCAGATGTTATCATTCTCAACTGGGACGCAGTTATGGAATATCCAGCTTACAGACACCACCACCACGACAAGCGTAAGTCTCGCAGATCAGCTGCCTGACCCGCGTTATCAAGCTCCTGAGAAATCACACCAGCTTGAGCTGGATCTGAATCTTACAGCCGGTGCAGCAGCAGCAGGGTCACCACCACCACCTTCTTCCGGCCCGCCGCATCATGAGCAAGAGCAAAGTGTGTGCACCATGGAGATGGTGCAGAGAGCACTTCGGCGCACAGCAGATCACCATCAAGCTCTGGATCATTCTCGTAAGACTAGAGCGTGGTCTCTCGGCTCTCCAGCCACCAGTAGCTCATCTTCCACTTCACGTTCCTCGCGCCTAGATGCTGCAGCAAATCAAGCGCCTGTCGTGGACGATAAAACACAGTCCACAGGGTAAATTCTTCTCCGCGATGTAGTGAAATGTGCAGCCACACAGAGAGAGACAGAGAGAGAGAGAAGCTGATAGGATTTGCAAATTCTTTGTATCTGTGATGCAATCAAGCTCGGGATTTGGGAATGGCTTGAGCTTCAGCTTGCTCTTCGGTTTCTCAGCAATGTTGCATTTGAGGCAGCTGTAGATCGGAATTCTCTCTAAGAAGAAGAAGTTGGGTTTTCAGATTGGTGATTGTTTTTGTGTGTGTTTTGCTGTTGTTTCAGGACCTCTGCTTCCGAGGCTGAAGAAAGCATGAAACCTGCCGCTGAGTCTAGGTCGGCAACAACAAGCCTCTGTGCTCTGGTGACGGGTGCTTGCACTCGTTGTCTGATGTACATCATGCTGGACAAGAGCAATCCTCAGTGCCCCCGCTGCGGCAGCGACATCACGCTTGATTTCATGGCGCCAAGCACCAAGCGTCAAAGAGTGGAGCAACTGGACGAGGCGCTGAATCTGATGACCAAGTAGAAGAACAAGAGAAGCTGAAGAAAAAGCAAGAATATACAGTTTGTTTGTTTTCCTTCAATCTCTCTCTCAGAGATTTTTCATTGAAAATGTTTCCAAAACAACAAAATGGGTTATACGAATTTCAACATCACAATCTTTGCACCCTGAAGCACAGCTTCCACATAGTAGAACTAGCTCCAGAGCTTGATGATGCACACAGCAAGCAGCATGTTGATGAACTTCATGTAGAGGACATATCATAGCTTGATAGTTTTCTGGGATGATGGTGAGATCACACATGGTTTTAGAACATGAGTTTCTGACTCTGTATACTACTACTATAGCTTCTTCTTCTTCTGTCTTTTTCTTCTTCAGAATCAACCAGCCAGTAGCAATTTTGGCTTCCCAAGTTGTGCAAAAGAAAGAATGGGATTTGCAATTTGACACCAAAGCTCTATTGCAAATCCCAAAACTGTGATTTCTTTCAGAAAGAGTGTGAAAATTGTAGCAACATAGTCAAAAAAGTAATTCCATTCGCAAAACTCAGCAACAAACATGTGTGTGTGTGTGTGTGTGTTTGTGTTTCTCTCTCTCTCTGTTTCTCCATTTTATCATGATTTCTCAGCAATCTTCAAAACTGCTCATATTGCGAATTTCAACTACTCCACTCAAGATCAATCTCCTGTTGTTTTTGTTCTTGTTCTGGTGATGATGTTGAGTTTCTCTATTCAAAACTTTTTTGGTTAAGCCTACTTCTGCAACACCCTTTTCACTTCATTCAGAAATCAGACCCTAAATCCTAAACCCTAAGACTTTAATGATTATTTCCATCTCTTTCCAGCTTTCTTTTGCTTTGATTCTGCACTTCAATTCACTTCACTCACAATATGAATTACACCAGATACTTAGTTCATTAATTACTTTTGAAGATTCCATGATGAAAATGAAAAAGGGGAAATTTCTAAAATTTCATAAGATTCTCACTTGGCCTTCACAAATTTTGTTCTTTGAAAAAAAAAAAAACAGTATTTTCTTACAATTTCAACTTTTTTCTACAAGGAATATAATTAGTGTTGAAGCTGCCAAGGTACTGTATTTCTGACACAATATATTGGCAATTGTTGTATAGGTTGTATTTCTCACCAATGAAATTTTGGTCACCAATGTCTGCAATCATTATTATTATTATTATTACTATCCTTCATTGAAACCCTACTTTGCTCACTTGTTTTTGTATAGATTTATGCACATTCATCCAATAATTTCCAGGGTGTTTTTCACTTTTGTGATATTAAAAACTTGGCCATTTCTTACCCAAAAAAAAAAAAAAAAAAGCAAAAATAGTCAATTTTACACTAGAAAAACACTCTTCTCCAAACTTCTCCCAATTACACTGGACTTACACTTCTACTTGATTAACCCCTAAAGGTTGGCAGCAGTCAAACTTTGACCAGCAATTTTGGGCAGCTCCTCTAGGCATTCGGTCCCGGGGGAAAAAAAAAAGAAAAAAAAAGGATGTTACTTTAGGGCTGGGCAAGCCTCTCCAATAGAGTCTCAAGACTTTGGTGCAAGTGCTTCTTGAGCTGTTAAAATGGATAATAGATGTGTGTGTTGAGACTTGGAGAGATTGAAACTCCAAAATTGATGAGTTTCTTTTTTGGTAGAAACAGGATTTGAAGAAGTATTTGTTGGGATTTAGGGTTTGGAGGAATCATGATAAATTTAGTGTAGAATTTGATATACTTGGGAATTATTTTTATGGTACAAACAAAAGCAAAAGCTTGACAGAGAATTTGTACAAAAGGCCTGAATGGTGGCATAAAGCCTAAGCTAATCTCATGTGGTTGTTAATTAATTGAGAAGTGTAAAGCAGTGAACATGCAAAACAACATTTCCAAATGATGATTCCCTCTTTCTTCTTATATTGCAATCAATTTGGTGTTTAATTGTCAAGCTCTAGACAAGGCAAAATACCCACCCTCATTGGCACATAATGATGCAATTCATTCTTATGAAAAAGCTATGCACATTGTGTTGGAACAAAATGTTGGCCAGAGTGAACCAGCACCCCACCGACGAAGTCCAAACATCCGAACTATGCAGGATGGACAGACACGACTTGCACACAGGAAACACTTTTTCATTGTATTACCATCCCATAGCCAACCACGGTGGTTAGCTATGTACAAACCATCCATGTGTAGCTCTCTACCTTCGTAATAACTAATAACTACCAAATAACTTACCTACTTATTATCTACCTACATAGGAACCACTTGGATTCTCAACCTACTTACCTATGATACTTAAGCAAAGGTAGTAGTTGCCTAGGTAGTCTGAGGTGGAAGTAGTAGAAGGAGGGTTTACAGGATAAGTTACCAAGGTGGAACCTTGGTAAACTTGGTTACGGTTCATCCACAACCAAGGTATAATAGTTTTCCAACCAATGGAGGGGGGGGGGGTTTAAGAGGAGGGGTGAGGCTTTTAGTAAGTGAGCAAAGCAAAGCAAAGCATCCCATTGATGATTGAACTCATGAGCTGATGAACAGCCCACCCCACTTGAGTCTTGATTGAAATATATAACATCTTAATGCAAGTGGGAAGG